>Ga0302271_10000249_pt1 | contig 50885 bp, 46 predicted proteins | sample III_Bog_N1_1_FD_198767 | JGI IMG/M metagenome (GOLD analysis project Ga0302271, IMG submission 198767) | Peat permafrost microbial communities from Stordalen Mire near Abisko, Sweden - III_Bog_N1_1 | ecosystem: Environmental > Terrestrial > Soil > Wetlands > Peat | place: Sweden: Abisko...
TTGCATACATCAGTCACTTATGTATGTTCAATTATTTTGTTAATTTGTAAAAAGTTTTAGTAGCTCAGTTGGCAGAGCACAGGGCTGAAAACCTTGGGGTCGTTGGTTCGAGTCCAACTTAGAACATTTGAATTTTAATTATAATTTAATTTTTAAATATATTTTACAAAACAATAAGCAAATTTTTTTAACGAACAAAGAACTCAACAGAAAAAATATTTTAATTTTATTAGATTCTAATAAATTATACAGTACTGTTTTACATCTGAAATTGTCTTCTTTTTTTTCGTCTACACAACTAATTGAACTTTTTTCCTATGAAAGTGTTTTAACTAAAAACAATGAATTTTTAAAAGAAAAAAATTTAAAAAAAAATAATGAACCCATTGTAGTTTATAATTTTAATATTTTAAAAAACGGTATTAAAGTTTATTTATTTATTTTGAATCAGAATAAAATAAATATTTTAAAAAATAATAAAAAAAAAAATTATTTAAATTCAATAACTGAACTTTTTTTAAATGCTAATTGATTAGAAAGAGAAACAGGAGAACTTTCTGGAGTATTTTTTTATGGGAAAAAAGATGTTAGAAATTTAATGCTTCAATACGGAGATACATCCGCCCCTTTTAAAAAATCTTACCCTTCTGTAGGACTTAGAGAAATTTTTTATGACTCGGTTTCTGATTTATTAATTCAAAATCAGACGTCTATTCAATTTTAAATACAAAATAAATTTTTAAAACTAATTTTGACGGGCTATCGTCTAGTGGTTAGGACATTAGACTTTCACTCTAAGAATGTAGGTTCGAATCCTGCTAGCCCGAATTTTAAATGTCTAAAACTATACTTAAATATTCTTTAAATCCTATTAAATACGGTTGTCAAGTCTCGACTTCATACGTCTCTTTAATCAATCCTTTTTTATTAAACAATTATTCTTTTGAAAATTATAAACGATTTTCAATTTTAAAACCAAATCAAAAAATATATGTTAAGCAATCTTATATGATTTTAACTTGATTTTATTATTTAAGTTTTGTTAATAAAAAAAACAAAAATAAAAAATTATCAAATTTAAAATTTTTTATAGTGCCCAAAATAAAAAGAAAATTTACTATAACTAAAGCACCGATAGCACACAAAACTCGTTCAAAAGAACAAATTCTTTTTACGTTTTTTAAATTTGCAGCAATTTTTAATGTTTATAATACTTCAGTTATAGATAACTTTTCTTTTTACACAGATTGCGACCAAGTTCTTTTATCTATTCTTTTAACTAAAAAATCAATAGCGTTATCAGAAACTAATTTATTATTTTTAAAAAGAAAAAAAGTTTTGCTTACTTTTATCGATAAAACTTTTTTTTCTTATAAATTTTAGTAATTTCTATTTTTAAACCCGTATGATGAAATTGGTAGACATGCGAGACTTAAAATCTCGTCCGAAAGGGTCCTGGTTCGACCCCAGGTACGGGTATATAAAATATTTTTATTTATACAAAATAAGTACTTTATTTTTTTTTAACTTTTGAATTTATCATTTATTTTTATATTATTTATTTTTTTTATTATTGTTTAAATTAATTTAATTTGTTTTTTTTTAATTATTCTATCTTAATGAGTTTTTATCTTTTTTTAATTTTTTATTTTATTTTAATTTTATCTATTATTTTTTATTTATTACCTACTATAATTAATTTTAAAAAATTTTATTCTTTAAAAAATAAATCTATATTTTTTTATTTAAAAGGAGTTAATTTTTGAAAAATTTTTTTATTTTTTATTTTTTATTTTTTATTTTTTATTTTTACTTGATCTTTTCCCACAACTTCGTTATGATTTGGTCATTTAATAATATCTACCTTTTCCTGTAAAATTCTTTACTTCGTTTTTTTTTTTATTATTATTATATTATACACCCAAACTCTAAATATATACTTAGCTTCAAAAGATGTTTTTGATTTTTTTATAACTATGATTAATTTTTTTATTTGAATTTTTCTTTTATTTTTAACAAACAATGTTTTTTCAGCTATTTTTATTATAGAAATTTTGTCAACTTTAATTTTTTTATTGTTAATTACCTCTACTTTTTCAACTGCTTATTTTTTTAATAATTTAAATTTAAATATTTATAATTATTTAAACAATTCTTTTCCGTTTTTTTTTAATCAAACAGTATTATTTTTTTTTTGAACTTCGTTATTAGCCTCTTTAAATCTTTTTTTATCTATTCTTTTTTTTTATTTAAAATTTTTTTCATTTGATTGATTTTTTTTTGAAAAAGTTTTTTATTTTTTAATAACTTCTGCATCTTTTAAAGATATTTCATTTTTGCTTTTTGTGTGGTTTAATTTTTTATTTTGTATTTTTTTAAAATGCGGACTAGTACCGTTTTATGCTTGAAAACCTACATTTTTTAAAGGTTCATCAATAAATTTTTTATATAATTACATTTGTTTTTTTTATTTTTTTATTTTTTTATTTTTTATAAAGTTATTGTTATTGCAGTTTAACGAAATCTTTTTTTTTTTTTTAATGGTAAATTTTTTAATGCTAATCACTGGTTTTGTTTTATTACTAGCTATTTTGTCTGAAACTTTTTATTTAAAAACTTTTTTTGCTATTAGTAGTATATTAAACACTTTATTTATTTTCTTAGCCTTTTCGTCTTACTCTTCTTTTGATTTTTTTTTTAACTTATAAATTTGTGCAAAACGTGGCCGTTCTAAAAAGTCGTAAAAAACTAAACAATAAAAAACATTGAGCAAAATTGTACAATTTTCAATACCGAACAAAAACTTATAGACAACTTTCAAATAAAATAAAAAAAACGCTTTTTAAAAAAAATTTTAAAAGTAACTATTTTTTTAATCATTTTTTTTTATATTAATTCAAAACAAAGTGTAAAATTGTTAACCTTGAACAGTGTTTTTGAAACTTTAACTTATTTATATGCTTATTTATTTATTTATAATATATCTTTAATTTTTTTTTTTTGAAGCTTTTTTAATTTTGTTATCAATAATTACAAAACAATTTATTTTTTAAATAACTTAAAGTTTAATTCATTCGTAAATCTCGTTTTTACGGTATGTCTTTTTTCAATGGCTGGGGTGCCCCCATTTTTAGGATTTTTTTCTAAACTTTTTATTTTATTATTATTGTCATCTTCTAATTTTTTTATTTTTTATATTTTTTTTTTTATTCTTTTATTTTTAGGCTTGTATTTTTACATCCAAAACATTCGTTTTCTCTTAACCTCTAAATATTCTAATTCATCCGTATCGTTTGATTTACAATTAAATCAATTTCATTCTTACTATCTTTTTTCTATTTTTTTTTTATTTTTTATCGTTTTTGGTTTTTTTGTTTTAGACGATGTTACTTTATTTTTTTCTTGATTATTTGTTTAAAAAAGTTAAATCTTTAAAATGTGCACAACTGCAGTTACAACCTAGAAATTTTTTATATAAAAGAAAACAAAAGTCACGTAAATTATACCATTTTAAAAAAAATATTTTAAATTTTAAATTTGGAAGCGTGTCTATAATGTTGTTAAATCCTGTTTTTCTAACATCCAAAAATTTATTTAGACTAAAACTTTTTTTAAAACGAGCTTCAAAAAAACCGGATTATACTCGACGTTTTGTTTGAATAAACGCTTTCCCACACTTACCTTTAACTAAAAAACCTACCGGTACTAGAATGGGTAAAGGTAAAGGTAAACTTGAATGCTGATATACACACGTACATGCCGGTGTCTCTCTTTTTGAATTTAAAAATTTAAGAGTAGGTCGATCTTTTTATTTTAATAAACAATTAGGACATAAACTCGGTGTAAATTTAAAAATAAATTTCCAAATAAATACTAGAATAGCTTTCCCAATATCTTTAAATAAAACAATAAAAATGAAAGTTCATTGGTAATTCATGTTATGGTACGGCTCACTTTTTTATTTTCTATTCTTTTGTTTTTCTATTCTTTTTGTTTTCGTTTTTTTGAAAATATTTTTTTCAAATATTTTAAATAAGTTTACTTTTAATTATTTTTATACACATTTAATACTTTCTTTTTTTCTTTTCGTGTATTTTATAGTTTTAATATTTAGTTATCTAATTTACGAAAACTTTAAATCGTTTTCTTTTTATGATTTAAATCATATAACTTTTTTTGATAACTTTCAAATTCTTTCATTACACAATTTTTTTTTTTTAAATTATAATTTATTAAATTTATATTACTTTCCTTTCATTTATATATTTTTAATTGTTACTGTTTTATCTGTTTTATTTTGTATGAGTTACAGCTACTCTGAAACACTTTCTTTTATTCTTTATGTTTTTTTTATTTTATTTTTTGGTTATTCTCTTTTTTTTACTAATTCTTTTACTTTATTTTTTTTTTTTTACGAAATGCTTTTGATACCATCTTTTTTTATTTTGTACAAATACGCAAAAACCAGACGTTGTGTCGAAGCGGCTTATTTAATGTTTTTTTGAACACAATTTGGAGCGTTGTTTTTAATTTTCTCTTTTTTATATTTATTTTTTATAACTGGAATTAGCACCTTTTACGCTATTTCCTGTAATAGTTTTTCACAATTTGAAATTAATTTTTTATTTGTATGTTGGCTAATCGGATTTGGTGTTAAATTACCTATATGACCTTTTTATGGTTGATTACCTAAAGCTCACGTTGAAGCATCTACTAATTTTTCAATTTTTTTAAGCGGGGTTCTCGTTAAATTCGCTTTTTTTGGGTTGTTAAAATGTTTATTTACTTTACAATTAGAACCAACTTTTTACCACGTTTATCCTTTTCTTACTATTGGTATAGTTGATGCTGCTTTTAAACTTTTTTATCAAATTGATTTAAAAAAATTAGTCGCTTATTCTACTGTTGTAGAAATGCATTGATTAACTATTTGCGTTTTAAGTGGAAATTCGCCTTTATCTTTAGCTAGCTTTTGTATGTTAATAAGCCACGCACTTTTGTCTACAAATTCATTTTTATTAGTCGATGCTATTAACAGACGTTTTAAAACTCGATTAATTACTGAAATCAGCGGATTAAACTTTTTGTGTCCAAAATTATTTTTAATTATTTTAGCTAACTCTTTAATTTTTTTAGGTTTTCCTGGATCTATTTTTTTTATAGCTGAGTTCTTATTTTTTAGTTTTTCATTTGATTTATTTCCTATTTTAGCAATTTTTTTATTAATAATTTTGTACCTTTTTGCACCTACTTTTTTTTTTAGAAGTTGAATGAACTCTATGTTTGGTTTTTCACAATTTTTATTAAATAAACATTTTGTGGATTTAACAAAAAAAGAATTTTTAATTTTTTCTTTTTTTATTTTTTTAATGTTTTGATTGGGTCTTACTTGACAATCTTTTATTTTTTAAACAAAGTGTACAATTGTCTACTTTAAAACAATCTGCTTTACAAAAAATTCTATATATTCGTAAAAATTTTTCTCGAACCCCAGCTTTACAAAAACGTTCTCAAGTTAAAGGAACTGTAACTAAGGTAACAACCATGAGTCCTAAAAAGCCTAACTCAGCTTCTCGTCATATCGCAAAAGTAAAACTTACTAACTCGTTAAACGTAACTGCTCGTGTTCCCGGTTCTGGTTATGTTTGTTCAAAATATAACCGTGTTTTAGTAAACGGTGGTCGTGCAAACGATTTACCTGGAGTAGGTTATACGCTTGTTCGTGGAGTTTATGATTTTTCACCTGTTGTTGGAAAACGAAAACGTCGCTCAGTTTATGGAGTGGATAGACCTGAAGGTTTTACTAAACATATTAGACGTTGTTTTCGTTCTCAACAACGTCAAAAATAATTTAACAAATTGAAACTTGAATGAATATCATCTAAAGTGTCTTCGATAATTGCTTGAGCTCGCGCAGGTTCTTTATGACCGTTAACTTTTGGACTTGCTTGTTGTGCAGTCGAAATGATGCATGCTGCTGTCAGTAGATACGATATGGATCGATTTGGAATAATTTTTCGAGCTTCGCCTCGTCATTCTGACTTAATCATAGTCGCTGGAACTTTAACTAATAAGATGGCTCCTGTTTTACGTAAACTTTACGAACAATTACCTGATCCACGTTGAATTTTATCTATGGGTAGTTGTGCTAACGGAGGAGGTTATTACCATTACTCTTATTCAGTTGTTAGAGGTTGCGATCGTATAATTCCAGTAGACATTTACGTTCCTGGTTGCCCTCCTACTGCTGAAGCTCTTCTTTTTGGTTTGATTCAATTACAAGGTAAAATAGGATTTTTATTATCCGAACTTAATTCTTCTAACGAATGGTACGGCGCTGATCACGTATAAACGAATTTAATTTCTCTTTAAAAAATAAAAAACTTTTTTTTTTTAAAAAAAGTTCTAAATCTCGAATGTTTAAACTTACAGTTAGTACTAGAAAATTTTTTAAAAAATACACTAAATTTCGTCGTAAAGCGTTTAATCGTTTAAGACATAGATCTAACTGATTAGTTTATTCTAATGTTTTAAAATTTTGATCTTGCGATTACTTAAACACAAAAACTTTTTCTAAAAAAACTTGATTTATTAATTCACAAAAATTTAATTTTATAATTTTTAATTGAAGTAGCGTTAAAAATTTAAATAATGAACTTTTTTTTAATTTAAACTATAATATTTTAAATTTAAACGCTTTGTTCTTTAAAAATAAATGTAATTATTCGAAATTTTTTTTTTTTTGAGCTGATTTTAATAACGTGTCGATTGGTTTAACCGATACCCACGAATTAACTTTAAATGACATCAATCCGCTTCCAGTCCTTTCTTACTTTGAAAATTATTTTTATGAAAACGATTGTAACGAGTTTTTAAAAAATGAAAATACTTATTTTTTATTTTTTAATAACATCGAAAATTCCGTTAATCAACAATTTTTAAACTATTACAAATTTTTTATATATTTAACTATTTTAGATCTTAATTTTTTAAATTAAATCAATTTGATTATCAAAAATTTTTACCTATCTTTAAAAAAATTCACTTCTCCCGCTTCTCGAAACATTACATATTTTCCTAGTGAAAACCTTATAAGTAAAACTCATAAAAAACTAACTGTAAAATTAAAAAATAAAGCCGGACGTTCCTCTAAAGGTACTATTATTTTACGAACTCGAACTTCTTTATTATTAAAAAAAAAAAATTTTAAGATTAACTATTCTTTACGCGTAAAATATTTAGGAACAGTTGCATCTTTTTCGTTGATACCTTTTAAAAATAAATTACTTTCTTTAGTTTTTTTTAGTAATGGTTTTATATCTTATTTTTTATCTAACGATAGACACGTTTTGTTTTCTTTTTTATGTTCAAAATTTGAAAAAAATCTTAGAAAAATTAATCTTGACAGCACTCATTTTATGTTACTTCAAATAAAAAAGTTATCTTTTGTTTCTTGTGTTGAAATTATACCTGGACTAGGAGCTCAATACATTAGAAGTCCTGGAACTAAAGGCCGTATAATTTCTTTTGAAAAAACAACGCACTCTTGCTTAATAAAATTACCCTCTGGTTTAAAAAAAATTTTTTCTTATTACTCGTTTGCCTTTATGGATTCTATTAGCTTACAATTTCATAAAAAAAGAAAAAACGGTAAGGCTGGTTTTTGACGAACTTTTGGTAAAAAACCTATAGTTCGAGGAGTAGCGATGAACGCAGTTGATCACCCCCACGGCGGTCGAACAAAATCTATCAAAACGCCTCTCACTCCTTGAGGTAAAATAACTAAATATAAGTAATTGTTTAATTTTTTAATTTTAATTAAACATATTCGAAATTTGAACACTAATCCTATTTTATTTAATGATAAGTTAACACCTTCTTTAATAAACAATAAAAAACGTAACTTAGATAAAAATTTTACTATATCTAATAAATTAAACTTCTGCTCTCCTTTTTTCTGAAAAAAAATTTTTTTATATCAACAAAATAAAATTTTTAAATTGAGCGAAAGAAAAATCTTTTCTCGTTCATCTGTTATTCCTTATGGTTTTATGCGACAATACGTTCAAATACACTCAGGTAAAAAATGATACGGTCGAGTAATTAATAAATGAAATGTGGGTTTTAAATTTGGAGAGCTAACTTGAAACAGGCGATTAGCTATGTATAAAGCCAAACAACTAAAAAAAAAAAAAAAAAAAATAAATGAAATTTGAACAATTACTAAGAATTTACTGATCAAGAGGTTTTTTATATGGGGGTAAAACTCAACAATTTCGAATAACTTTTTTTGAGTTTTTTTATGAAAAAAAAGGAATCGGTCCTTTAACAAAAAAATTATTTTCGAAACGTTTTGAACTTCAATATTTTTTTCTTTATAAACACCACGATAAGCAACTTAACACTTTTTCTATTGCTAGACGAAAATCTTTTAATGTGTTTATGTCTAAACTTATTAGTATAAATAATTCTATTTTTGAAATTCAAAAATACAATCACATTCGCCTTTTTTTAATTCGGACGCATAGAGGTCGTTGTCACGCTATTGGAAAACCTTCTCGAGGTCAACGAACTTGATCTAACGCCAGCACATCTTTTAATATTAACAAAATAACAAAATCATTTATCCAAGAAGTAAAAAAAATAAATTTTGTTGAGAAAAAAAAAGAATCTTTAAATTTAAAATTTATAAAAAAAAAAATAAGAACTAAAGCCCCTAAAATAAAAATGTTTATTGTAAAAAAAAAAAAAAACCTTTGATTTTAATTTTTAATAATTTTGTTAATCTCTTTTTCTAAAGTTAACTTCTTTCAAAAAACTAGCACTCCTTCTTTTTTTTATATGTATTTTTTTTTTAATTTTTTTTCGTTTTTTCTTTCTTATTTTAGTATTTTAAAAATTTTTTTAACCAACAACCACACGTTTTTTAAAAAAAATAATTTTAATTCGAATTACTTACTTATAAAAAATTATAAAAAAAAAACATTGAAATTAAAACAAACGTTAAAATTAAAAACTTTCTTTTTTCTAAAAAACATAAAAAAACCCTTCTTCTCTTCTTTTAAATTAATCAAAGATTTGAATCAAAATTTTAAACCCTCTTTTTTTTTTAAATTTTTAACCTCCTTTAAAAAAAACAAAATAAAATTTGTAGGACACACACTTTTTAAAAATTATCATAAATTTTCATACGTTAACAAATTAACCTCTAATGAAATATTTGATACAAAAAGACGAATAAAATTTTGAAAATTAAAAAAATTATTTTTTTTTTTTAAATTAAAAATGAAAAAACAAAAATTTTCTCAATATTTTACTGCAAAAAAATTTTCGCTTCTTTTTTTTATTTCGAAAAACGATAGATCTTTAAAAAATAAATGAACTTATATTAAAATTAACAACCTTACTTTTAATTGAAATAAAAACGATAAGAATTTTTTTACATCTCCTATTAAATCATTGTATTTAAAAAAAAAATTTTCTAATTCTTTATTTCGAGGTTTTAATAAAAGTTCTAAAAAATTTCAAAAAAAAGTTCGTAATAAAAATATAAATTGAACTGACAAAAAATTTATGTTTTTTAATAAATTAAAGACTATTTTTTTTTTAAAAAAAAATAAAAAACTAAGTTTACGTTTTAAAAATCAAAAACATATTAATTTATTTTCTAAATTACGTTCTAATTTTTTTCTGAAAAAGAATAAAAATCAAAATTTAAAAAACAATTTTTTTTATGCGTATAAAATTTTAGCGCTATCTAAAAAGGGAAAGCGACTTTATTATTTAAATTTTAAACTTAAAAAACGACGTAAAAAAATGATATTTCCTCGTTTAATTCGTAAAAAACGATTTACTTTGAAAAAACTTTTTAGCGTCGGTTTTTTTTACCGCTGCAACTTTATAAAAAGCTTTACGTTTTTTTTTAAAAATAATTTAAGTCTAATGAAAAAAAAAAAATCTTTATTAAATTGAAACGTATTGAAATATCTTTCTAAAAAAATTTTTTCTTTAAAAAAAAAAACAAAACGTTCTTTTTTAAAAGAAAAATTAATTTTCAAAAAAAAAAAAATCCTTGCGAATACTACAAAATTAAAAAAACAAAATCGTTTTAGTTTCTTTCATAATAAATCATCGAAATTACAATTTCTTTCAAAAAGATCTTATAGAAAACTTTGAACTAATAAATATTTTTTAAAAAAACGAAAATTAAAGCAATTTTTATATAAAACAATTTTAAAAAAAAGCCGTATTTTTAAAAAATATCGGGGACGAAGAAATAAATTTTTTTTAACTAAATTTTTTTATATGTATAATCAAAAAATATCAAAAATTTTAAAATTAAAAAATTTTAAAATTAATTTCAATTTGCAAAAATTTAAACTACACCTAACTAATCGCTTTTCAATTTTTAATTTTATTAAAAAATTAAAATCAAAAAAAATTCAACGACCTCATAATTTTCTCAAATCAAAAATTTGGTTTCCTTTTATTCATTTTTCTATTGGTTTTTTATATTTAGATGTTTTAAATCCATTATACTCATATAAAAAAAACAACTCTTGATTTTTAAAAAAATTATTATATTCTTTTGCATCTAAAAACGATTTACAAAATTTCGTATTAAAAAAATATCTTAAAAATAACTACCGTTCGGTTAATAAAAAATTTCGTAACTACACATTTTTCCCTGATTGTAAACCGTACGCTTTTTTAAAATCATACAGCGAAATCGAAAAAAATACAAATTCTTTTTGAATTGAAAATAGCCACGCTAATACAAACCCTTATTTAAATTATTTTAATCAAATTGAAAATACAAACCTTTCTTTTTTTAAATCAAATTCTTTGTTCACTGCTCAATTATCATCTATCGATTGAGAATCTGTTCTCGGCGAACCATCACATTTAAAATCTTTAAATAGCCTAGAATACGGTTTTTCTATAAAAAAAACTAAATTTAAACCTGGCTACTCTTCTATGTGACGTAATTTTAGAAGTACTTTAAAAATTTCATTAAATTTAAAATTTAAATACCAGCATCAGTTAACAAAATATTTATTAAAATTTAACAAAATAATTCGTAATAAACTATATTTGCTTTTTGAAATGCAATTAGATAACATCTTAACTTTAAGTAAATTTTTCCCGGATCGCAATTGATCGATTTTTTTTATTAAAGAAGGTTTAGTTTTTATTAATGGATTTAAAGTATGTAATATTTTCGAACAACTTTTTAAAAATGATTTTGTGCAGTTAGTAGTCTCTTTAAAATATTACATTATTTACCGTTGATTATTAAATTGACAAGTTATTAAAAAAAATCGTTTTAAAAATAAAGTGCATAAAAAATTAAGTTTTAAAAATTTAACTGAAGATAAACAAAAAAGTAAAAAGCTCCCTCTTTGAATTTTAAAACATAAAAACATTCGAGAAGACGTTACTAAATATCTAGAAATTGATTATTTCTCTTTGTCTTTTTTCATTTTATACGAACCTTTATATTTAACTGATATAAACCCTTTATCTTTTCTAAATGTAAGGTTTAATGTTATTAATCTTTTTAATTGAAAATATATTAATTAATCACTAAATTCTTTAGAATTTTTAAATTTATTAGTGATCTTGAAATCAAACGTTTTTAATTTTTGACAACCTAACTTCCTTCAAAATTCCTATTCTGAACGTAAAATTAAAAGTTTTGTTTTAAACTTCGGTCCTCAACATCCTGCGTCTCATGGTGTTTTACGTTTAGTCGTACAACTAAACGGAGAACTAGTCGAACGTGCTGATCCTCACGTAGGTTTTCTACATCGCGGTACTGAAAAATTAGTAGAATCGAGAAATTATTTAAAATCTTTACCTTATTTCGATCGTTTAGATTACGTTTCTATGATGACACAAGAACATGCTTTCTGCATAGCTATTGAATCACTTATGAAAACAGTTTCTTACACTTCTTTATATGTTCAAATTCGAACCTTATTTGATGAACTCACACGCGTTTTAAATCATTTATTAGCTATTTCTACACATTCGCTTGACGTGGGAAATATGTCTCCTCTTTTTTGAGCATTTGAAGAACGTGAGCGAATTATGGAATTTTATGAACGGGTTTCTGGTGCTAGAATGCACGCAGCTTTTTACAGACCTAATGATATTGATTGAACCGGTTTAAATTTTCAATTTTTTTTAGACGTTTCAATGTTTGCAAGAGATTGTTTTAAATCTTTAACTGAAATTTTTTCTGTATTATCCACTAATCGCATTTGAAAATCTCGTTTAGTTAATATAGGTGCATTAAATCAAATCGATGCTTATTCTTATGGGTGCACCGGACCTATAATTCGAAGCGTAGGTATAAAAAAAGATATTAGATTTTCAAAATCTGAAACTTACTCTCATTATTGATTTTTATCGATGCAGGGATTTTTAGGTAAAAGAGGTGATAGTTACGATCGTTTTTTAATTCGTATTCGTGAAATGTATGAAAGTATAAATATTGTTTTTCAAATTTTAACTAATTTAACAAGTTTGCAATATAACGATAATAACAAAAATTTTTTATCTAATAAAAATACAAGCGTTAATTTTTTTTCGTTTTTTGATTTTTTGTATTCTCAAAAATATAAAAAACTTAATTTTAATACTAAATACAATAGTATGGAATCATTAATAAATCATTTTAAACATTATAGCGAAGGTGAAACAGTTCCTAAAGGCTTTATTTATAAAGCAGTAGAGGCACCAAAAGGTGAGTTCGGAGTTTCTTTAATTTCGGACGGTACTTCTATTCCTTATAGATGTAAAATTCGAACTCCTGCGTACCATCATATTCAAATTATGCCTCGTTTAGTTCAAGGACATTTTTTTGCTGATTTAGTTACGGTTTTAGGGTCTCAAGATATAGTTTTTGGTGATGTTGACCGTTAATGAAAAGAGAATCTCAGTGAAAATTAGTTGATAATTTAAAAAGAAAATTATTTGTAAAAAACGAACTAAAACGAAAATTATTAAAATCAATAATTAAAAATACTAAATTACCGAATTCTTATAGATACTTAGCGTTGTGAAATTATTCTAAGTTAAGCAGAATATCGTCCAGTACCGTCCAACAAAACAGATGCGTTATTACTGGTAGAATTTGATCAATTTTAAAAATTTTAAAATATTCTCGATTTTTTTTACGAACTGAAGCTAATAAAGGTAATTTACCAGGTTTTCGACGAGCTTCTTGATAAATAATCAAATTAAAATTATTATGTGAGATATTAAATTATTTTTTATTGATTTTTTTTTTTCAATTAATTGTACATTATTACATTCTATTTTTTATTTTTTGGATTTGATAAATCCTTTTTTCTTGACTTCTTTTTCTTTAATAAATTGACAAATTGGTTTGAATTTACCACAAAATCTTTCTTTATTTTTCGGTTTTAAATTTTGTCTGTGTATTAGTTTTTTAATTTTAATTAGAGGAGGGACACCTCGATATCGTTATGATTTTTTAACGAAATTGGGTTGATTAAAATTTTTATCGCTAATACTTTTAGTTTTAATCTTTTCGCTTTTATTTTACTTAGTTTATTAATTTAAAATGAAACTTGAACACTTAATTAATTTTATTATAAAATTAACAACAATTTTTTTTGAATTTAAATTTTTTTTTTTATTTCAAATAAACACCATTAAAATACGTTTTTTAACTAAATGACAAATTTCGTCTTTTGCAGATTATTATTGATTTTTATTTAGTAATAAAAACTTTACGTTTTTGAATAAATATTTATAATTTTTTTTATTGGAAACTAGCTTAATCGGTAAAGCATTAAATTTTGGGTTTAACGAGTATGGGTTCGAATCCCGTGTTTCCAAAATGAATTACACTTCAAGCGTTAATTATCTTTTAAATCACGTATCTTTTAACTCAAAAAATAAAAAATTAATCTTTAAAATACAAATAAGTAAAAATCTTATAAAATTATTATTTATTTTAAAAAAACATAGCATAATAGCATCTTTTAACATTTTTAAAAATATTAAAAATCGTTTTTTTGTGTATATTTCGCCCAGTTATAATAAAAATTTACAAATCAATTTTTATTTTAAATCATATTTCTTACCAAGTCGAAAATTTTTAATTTCTTTAAAAGCTCTAAAATTAATAAATAATAGAACAGGTAATTCTACTTATATAATTTCTTCTTCTCGTGGAATTATAGATCATAATCAAGCTATTGATTTACATAAATCTGGTATCTTAATGGGTATTATTCATTCTTAAATTAATTTTATTTAATAATTTTAGTATTATTTATTAAATTGAACAACAGCTCTTTAAACACTGCGTATCGTTTTAAAACTCATTTCAAAAATTTAAATTTTTATTCTATGCCGCATTCAATTTTATTTATTGTAAGAAAAAGATTAAATCTCGTTTTTTCTATTGTTTTTTTAATTTTAATTTTACTATTTTCTATAATTTAATTTAAATGTTTTTTAGGAAGATTTATAAATTTTTTTTAAGAAAATTTTTACCTAAATAAGTTTATTATCATTTAAATATTTAATGTTGTGTATAATTGAACACTTATTTTTATTCTTATTTTTTATCTTCTTTCAAAAATTTATTTTTTTTCAAAAATTTATTTTTTTTCAATTTTAAAAAAAATGTTAAAAATTTAAACTTTTACAAATGTTTAAATTATTTAAAACAGACCCCTTACATTTTTTCTATAGTTAACGAAAAATACTTTTCAACTTTATTTTTAAAAAAAAAAAAATCTCGTTCATTTTTACATATTTACAAAAAAAACTCTTTTAAAAATTTTTTTTTCTTAAATAATTTTTATAATTTTATATTAAAAAAATCTTTTTTTTATCTTTTAGTAAAAAAAATTAATTTCAATTTTAATTTATTATCTTTATCAAAATATTTATTTTTATTATACAAAAAAACTATCGGAGAAGGTTTCTTTTATATTCGTGGACTAATTTTAATTTTTTTTTTAGATGCTTCTTTTACAGACGATGAACCTTTATGAGAACCTATTGAATGAAGTTTAGTGCAAACTTGATTACTTTTTATTTTTATAATTGCTTGAATTGCTGAAAATTTAATAACTAGTCGATTTGGAAGTTATACAGGTAGAGATAAAAGAGTTTGGTTTTCGTGATATAAAACTTTTTGATGAATCGAAGTTTGATATGCTGTTTCTTATGGTGCCGCAGCAATGTTTGTTGTAGTACCTTTTTATTATGAATTGACTTATACCGTTTCTTTTATTTTTTCATGATGAAATTGATGTAATAGAGTTTTTTTTTTTAAATTTATTAGTATATATTCAATAATAATAACTTTAGCTCTTATATTTCAATTATCAATAAAATGACTCTCTTGAAAAAAACAATTTTTCATGATATTAATTATTAATTTTTTTTTATTGTATTTATTGTACACTCATTTCATTACTACTTTTTTTGCATATTTTACTGATCCTGTATGATACCAAAAAACTCGAGTAATAGATTATATACAATTAAGTCACGAACCTTTAAAATGAGGTTGAGGACCTTCAAAACGAGATCACTTTACTTATCATAAAACCAGTACAGTTTTTTGATTTAAAAATGACGGCCCCTTTGCTGAAGCTTTTTTAATGCTAAACATGTTTTTTTTTTTATCTGTATTTTTTACTTATATATACTGACTTATTCTTTTACGTCGAATTTACACAACAAAAGAAATTACTTTTACTTTCGCCACTTTTTGTGTGTCTTCTTTAAAACAATTTTTTTTTTTTTTTTTTTTAATGTATATTTTAATTATAATTAGTTTTATCGTTTGTTATTGACGCTTCCCTATTGAATTTTTTTGAATTATTAATAATTCTTCATGGTTTTGCCATTTTTTAATTATTTTAAAAGATTATTTTTTTTTCATTACATCAATTTTTTTAATTTAAAGTGCTCTGTTATTCATTAAAGCCGCTAAAGTTTTATCTTTAAGTTTTGTTTTCATGCCTCTTATGGGTTGCGCCGTTGCTACTGGATTAATCTTCGCTTCTTTAATTAAAGGTATTTCTTATGCTCCTGATTTAGAAGAAACTCTTTTCAATTATACTACCCTTGGTTTCGCTTTCGTTGAAAGTTTTGCCTTCTTACTTTTTTTCGTCGCTGCTGGAGTTTTATTTATTTAATTTAAAAATTTTTTTTAAAAATAAATTTAAAATATTTAAAACTCCGTTAATTTTCGTTTAAATTCTTTTAGAATTATTCTTTTAAACATTTGGGAAATTTAAGTCATCCTTCTATTAATCGTTGAGGTTTAAATCTTTTTTGATATAATTTTTGATATTCAGATAAAAACAAAACTCACTCTTCTCATCAAGACGTTTTTTTAAATCGTTTAGTTCTTATATATATTAATTATGGTTTAACAATTGATCGAAATTTATTTTTTTCTACTTATTGATATAATAACAAATCAAAATTTTACAACGAGCAAAAATCTTTATTTATTAAAAACTTACCCACTGCGTTTAGATTTGTTAACTATAAAAATAAAGTAAATAACGAATTAACTTTAATAAAATTACGTATAAAATTAAAAAATTTACATTTTACTAAGCTTTGAATTTTACGTTTTCAAAATTGAATAATTATCAATATGTATTTAATACAACCTTTAAAAAAAAATATTAAGTTATCTAAAAAAAAAAAAATTAATAGAAGTTTTCTCCTTGATAATCACTCTAATAAAAAAATAAAAAAAATCTCTTTTTTACGTTTACTTTTTTTTTTAAAATATTTAAATAAAAAACAATTGTTTTTTAATAATTACTACGCATTTTAAATTATATAAGTATTAAATCAAAGTTAATACTTTTATTACTAATTTCAAAAACAATAGCTTAAAAAAAAATTTATCGATAAATCTCAATAAAAAATTAAATACCGATTCTCCAAATTTTTTGTTTAAAAATTATTTTTTTTTTGATTATACTACTTATACAGAATTTTTTGTCTTCGCTGATTTACATTTATTAAACAAAAACGTTTCAACCGATGACTTTAATTTAATACCTTCTTTTCGAACCGATTTAGTTCGCTCCGATCTTTTAATCGGAGATGCGAGCAACTCTTCCATGTTAATTCCTTTTTCTGAAAATTCTTATTGAAACGACAAAATTGATTTAAATATTTATTTATATTTAAAAACCTCTTCCTTTATTTCTTTTTTTATAAATAATAATGTGGATGTACCTACTTGTTTTAAAAAATCTAAATCTTTATCTTTAAAAACTTTTGAACTACCTTTAATTAAATTTTTTAATTTAATAATGCGTGAAGGTAAACGCGATAAAACAATTAGATTATTTTTAAAAAAAATTTTAAATCGTTTTAATTTGTGAGAAAATTTTCCTAAATATCAAATAACAGATCACTACAGAAAATTTTTTATTTCTTCTTCATTTTTTTTAAATAATTATCGTAATCGAGTTAAAGAAGACTGTTTTTTAAAATCTAAATCCTTTTTAAACTTGTTCTATTCTTTATCTTTTTTTGAAAAAAACTTTCTTCAAAAAAATTTCACCTTTTCTCTTTTTTCTAGACCAAAAAGTTTTGAAACTAAATTTTCTTTATTTTTTAAAAATTCTTTTTTAAAACTTTTTTTAGACGCTAACCCAGTTTTTGCTTATTTTATTTACAGTGTTGATAAAAACATCAAAAAATACTCAAGAGGTAAATCTGGAAAATACGCATTTGTTTGAAAATATATTGCTCCTTATAAAAGACTTTTTTTAGCTATGCGTTTATTTTCAAAAGAGTTAAAATTTCGAACCGAAACAAAACTACACGATCGTTTTTTAAATAGCGTTTTAATACTCGAAAATGATTTTAAAAATTCATTTATATGACAATCTAAGTCCTTTTCACATAATTATGTATTTAAAAATTTTAAAAAAACTTTATTGATTTCTTTAAAAACTATCTCTAAATAAAAATAATAAATTATTATTTATTAATATTTATTTATGTTATGGTATGGCTCTAAACCTAATTTTTATAAAGTATTTAATCCTTCAGTTAACAAAACAAATTTATTTCATTTAAAAAAAAAAAAAAATTCTTTAAATTTTTTTAAAAAAAATGTATACAATCTTTCAGCTTTTTTTATTTATATTCCTTCAATATGAAAATTATCTTTATTTAAAAATATTGAATTAAATTATTTTTTTATTTTTTTTTATTCTAAAACTTTTTTCTTCTTCTTACCTTTAAACAATTCTTTTATTTCTTTTAAGTTTAATCGAAATTCTTCGTGCGCTTCTTTTTTATATTTTTATAAAAGTTCTTTTTTTTTAACTTTTTTTTCTTATTTTAAAAAAATTTTTTATGCTTTCTCAAAAATTTTTTTTAGAAAGTTGAAATTTCGAGGAAAAGGTTATTATGTTTACAAAAATAAACGTAATACCGTGGCTTTGCAATTTGGATATTCTCACATTAAAAGACTTTTTTTTTTTTATAATTTCGTTAAATTTTTATCTAAAACATCTATTGTAATTTTTGGATTAAATCCAAACATGATTTCAAAAACTGCTCATCATTTTAAAAATACTAGACCTATAAATATTTTTACTGGTAAAGGAGTGCGTTTTACTAGACAAATTATTTATAGAAAAACTGGTAAAGTAAGTAATTACCGTTAATATAATTTTTTTTATAACATTAAATTATAAATTATTAGCTTATTACGAGTAGAAAATGTTTTTCAATTATATTAATAAAAAATTATGACACACAGCAAAAATGATATTTAGTTATTCTTCTTATCAGTTATCTTTTTCTTTCTTTTTTTTTTTTTTAAATTATTTTTTTTTTTTTTTTTTTTTTTTACTTATTGTAACTAATTTGATTTAAATATTTGAATAATTGTAATTTTGGGAGACTTTGAATTTTTTTTTAATTATTTTTCAGTACTTATTTTAGCGGTTATTATATACAATGTTATTAATTGTTTTTCTTTTAAAAACTTATTACGTCGGTTTGGTTTTTTGAAAGTATCTCGTCGAGATTTTTATGAATGTGGGTTTCGTCCTCAAACGCAAAAACCAATAAAACTACCTATACAGTTTCTTTTAATATGTGTTTTTTTTTTATTATACGATATTGAACTAGTTTTTTTATTTCCTTATGTATCCGGCGTTACTTTTTCAGGCTTGTATGATTTTTTATTAATTTTTTTTTTTTTTATGTTATTCCTCATCACGTTAATTATTGATTATGAACGTCATGCTCTTTATTGACAGTATTAATTTTTATTAAAAAATTTAAATTCAATTTTTTATAATTTTGTTAGAAGGTCGTTATTTTCGTCGAGTCCAATGAGGTTATCATCCTATTTTTCAAAACATTGATGCTGTTTCTAACTGAGGTTGAAATTTAGTTTCTTTATCCGGTGTGGTTTTTTCTTATTTAAATTTTTTTGTAAACCGTCTCGTCTTACCTTTTTCTAGCGTAACTTCAATTATTGGTTTTATGCTTTTGATTGCTATCGTTATGCAATTACTTTCTGGTTTTTATTTAGGTTGATACTATATACCCGAACCTGGCTTAGTTATCGAACTTCGTGAAGAAATGTTTAACGATACTCGTTTTGGAGCTGAAGTTTTTTATATGCATGTTAGAGGAGTTGATACTATTTTTGTTTTATCTTATATGCACATTTTAAAAAAAATTTACTTAAAAAATTACATAACTCCTGAATCTGATGGATGAATTTTAGGTGGTTACGCTTTTTTTTGATTTCATTATATTGTTGCTTTAGGTATTTCTTTAAGTGCTACCCATTTAAGCGATTTAACTTTAACAATAATAGCTAATATTTATTGATCAGTTTTTAATAATATTTACAAAACTTATTATATAATCTTTACTAATAAACATTTAAATACTGATCAAATGACAAGACTTATGATTCTTCATTATTTTACTCCTTGATATTATTTGTATTTAATTCAATTACATGTTTTATTTTGTCACGAATCTTGAGATTCTGACAGTGGTGAATCTACTTATGAAGATAAATCAGGTTCTTATATTTCATGATTTTACGATGCTTTTTTAAAAGAAATTCAAGATGCTTGATATTGAACTATGTTTGTTTTTATTTATTTTTGATTACATCATTTTAACCCCTCTACTGTTAATTATTTTTTTTTTGAAAGATGAAATATCGCCGAATTGGATGAAATTAGATTTTACGGTGTCGCACCTCATTGATATTTTCGACCTCTTATGGGTTTATTAGTTATATCTCCTACTCATTACGAAGGATTAATGTGAATGGGGCTTTTTTTTATTTTGTTAGCTTTTTTACCTATTATTTATAATTGATATAACACCTACAATAAACACATACCTACTATACCTATGCAAAATTCTTTATTACAAACTTTTGCTTTTATTATTTTTATGATGTCTTTATTTTGCAGTGCTAGTATGTTACCTTGTGGAAGATACTACTACGAACCTGAAGGTGGTTATGTCGGTAACCCTTGAGTTAAATTTTCTTATCAATATATTTATCTTTATTTAGCTTGATTTGTTCATCATTTAGATTTAATTGATCATTACATATTTCAATTTTTTCAAACTTTTATTCGTAAATGTTCTAAACTTTATAAAAAAAATTTAAACAATGTTCGTTTAAACACCGCTAAATTCTCTTCTTTTAAACCTACAGAAAAAACTCACTCTTCGCTAATTTTTAAAAACAATATCGCATCTTTAAATTTAAGAGGAACTAATAATCAATAACTTTTTTTTTATTCAAATCTATAATTAAATAATCGGTGAGTATAGTTCAATTGGTAGAACAGTGAATTGTGGCTTCAAAGGTTGAAGGTTCAAGTCCTTCTTCTCACCCTTAAATGATTTTTAATATTGTTAATTTTTTTAATAGTTTTTTAATAAGATTAAATCTAATTCAACGTTTTTTTATTTTTAATTTCGCAAATAAAACTTCATTTTTACTAAAATTTTATACAAAAAATGAATTAATCTGACAAGAAGGTCTTTTAATTGATTTTTTACAAAAAAAAAGTTTTGATAATTGAACAAAAAAATTTTTGATCTTTTCTTCTTATCTTTTTAATGAAAAATTAATTTTTGATAAAATAGTTAAATTTTTTATCAATTTAATTTTAATACCTTTTCAAAATTTTTTCACTTTTGATAACGTAAGTGTTTCTAATTTTTTTTTTTTAAATATTATTTTTTATTTTTTTATTTTTTTTTTATTATTTTCAATTTTTTTAATTTTTTTTTAATTTTTTAGAATATGAGTGAATTTGCTTTAATTGTTTCTTTTATTTCTGTATTATTAACTTTATTTGTTGTTTTAACTGAACGTAAGTTTTTAGCTTACGCACAACGTAGAATGGGACCTGCCGTTATGGGGAGAAACGGTGCTTTTCAAATAGTTTTAGATTTAGTTAAACTTTTAACTAAAGAAATTTTTTTAATACCTCGACCGAGCACAGCATTAGCACCTATATTCCTTGCTTTATTATACGCTACTCAATTAATTTTTTCTCAAAATTTTATTTGAGGTCCTAGTATGTTTATGTCTGAAAGCGTAGATTCTTTGATTTTGTACCATTTAATTTTAGTTTTATTTAGTAATATTTTTTTTGTATTAGTTGGACTAATTAGTCAATCTCGTTATGCAATAATTGGTACAGTTCGAGCTCTTGTACACGTTATTTCATTAGATATTTTTATTACTATAATGTACTCTCTTTTAATTTTTAGCTCTCAATCTGCAAATTTCCATGATTTTGTTAATGCTCAAGAAGGTACTTGATTTTTTTTTTTATATGCGCCTGCAGCTTCAGCCTTTGTTGTTTTATTGTTATTAGAATCGAAACGGACTCCTTTTGATCATGCTGAAACAGAATCTGAAGTTGTTGCTGGTTACGCCGTTGAATATAGCGGTCCCATGCTTTTAATTTTTTATTTAGCAGAATATCTGCACCTTGTTATTTCTTCAGTTCATTTTATTTTATTTTTTTTCGGAGGTTGATATGCTTTAAAATTTTTTTTTTTTCTTCCTCCAATTTTTTTTTCGATTCACGATACATCCTATTATTTTGAGCTATTTAATTATATTTTTAGAGCTGAATAATTGTAATGTGTTTGTATATTTTTTTTCTTCTTTTTTTTATTTCGATCATCTTGCAAATCTTTTTTTTGAATCGCTACAAATTTACTTTTAGTATTGTATTTTTTGTTTGTTTGATATTAATTTTTTATAGAAATTTTTATTTATTAAGTTTTATATGAATTTTTTTTATTTTTTTTAAATTTTCAATTAATAATTTTTTTTTTTCCGACTATGTGTTTAAACAATTTATAGACGATACTTATTGTAATTTTTATAATAGTTTTTGAATTAATTTTTGATTTTTAAATCTATTTTTTTTTTTTCTTTTTCTTTCTTCTTTTTTTTTTTTTTTATTTAAAATTAATTGATTATTTTTATTATTCATTGTGTTTTATTTGTTTGAAGTTCAAGATTTTTTTGTTTCGAATTTAAATTTTGATTTTTTTAATTATTTTAATATTGATTTTAATTTTTTTTTGCAAAATAATTTAAATAAATATCATCCCCTTTTTTTTTTTATTTCTTTTAGCTGTTCAATATTTTTAATGAAACTCTTTTTTTTTAATTTTAACTGTTCAAACTTTTATTTTTCTTTTAATAATTTTTATATTTATATTTATTTAATAATGTATAAAATAATTTTAATTTCTTTAACGGCTATTTCTTTAGGTTCTTGATGAGCGCAACAAGAAAATTCTTGAGGAGGTTGATGAAATTGAGACGCTTCGGAAGTTCTGAGTTGCTTTCCACTTTACTTGTTTTTTTATTTGACACATCGAAAATTTACTAAGACTGATTATTTAATTTATTTTTTCCGAATATCGTATTTCGGACTGTTATTTATCGTTTATTATTTTTTAGTTCAAACGGGGTTTGATTTAACAGCGCACAATTTTGGTATAAAATCATTTTTTTTTTTTAATAATACTTTTTTTTTAATAGAAATTTTAATCGTACTGATGTTAATATTTATTTATTTTTTTAATTTTTATTTTAAAAAAATAATTAATTATTTTTGATATAATTCCAATTCCAATTCCAATTTCAATTATAGTTATAATTTTTTTTTTTTTTATAATATTTTTTTAATATTTTTTTTAATATTCTTTTTAATATTAACGTTATTTTTTTTAATAAATTTTTTCTTTTGAAATTTTTTCTTTTGAAATTTTTTTAATTTTGAAATAAATTACAATTATTATTCTTTATTTATTTATTTATTTATAATTATTTATTTCTCTCGTTTTGTTTGATTTTTTTTAAATTTTAATTCTTATATTTTTAATTCTTTTTTTTTTTTCCCGAAGTTTTCTTTTTTAATTTTTCTTCACTTTTTATTTTTTATTTCTTTATTGGAAAATTTTTTAAGTTTTAATTTAAATTATTTATTATATTCTATAAACGATAAAAATTTATTTAATAACTTAAAATTTTTTTTTTCCCTTAATTCTCAAGAATCTTTTTCTTTAAGTTTTTTTTATTTAAATTTTCAAAATTTTTTTTTATATAATAGTAAATTTTTTTCAAATTTAATTAATGACTTGTTCGTTCTTTCCCATAACCCTAGTTTTTTTTTTTTAGTTCAAAATAACTATACGTTTTATAGTTTTTTTTTTATACGCTATTTTAAAAAATTACAATTATTTTTTTATTTTTTTAATTTACAGCATCTTTTGTTTATATTTGTTTTATTTTTTATACAAATTTATACTTATCGATTAAAATTATTTGTTAAATAATATAGAATGTTATTCTTTAAATTGTACAATTGACTCAAATATAAAACCTTGCCCTCTTCTTTTTTATTTAAAAATCGTTTATTTATTGAACGTGATTCAAAACATCGTAAAATAATGAATAATTTTGGTTTAGTTTTTCGTAATTCTAAATGAAGTGACTACGCTAATAATAACGTTGCACTCGATTTTAAAAATATTTATTTTAAGTGATTTTTTATTTTTATATTAATCGCTGTGTTTTTATATTTATTTTTTTATTTAAAATTTTTTAATAATTTTTTTTTTAATTCTTTAACTTTTTTTTTTTGATTTACCGTCGATTCTTTGGATTATTACCTTTCTTTTTTTTTATGAAGTTTTACTTCTTTTTTTTCTATTATTTTTTCAAAAATGTATTTTTTCATCAATAATTCTAATCAATCAAATTTAAAAAACTCTCATTCATCTAAATTTAATTTACAAACCAATCGTAGTTTAAATAATTCAAATTTTAATAATTTATCAAAAAACGATTTAAATTGAATTTTGTATTCCTGATTGATTTCTAAAAATAATTATAATAACGCAAATTTAATTGAACTTTTATTTGATTCAAAAATTTCAAAAAATTTTTGAAATTCAAATTATGATTTTTTTTTTAATTTGTATAAATCAATTTTTTTTTTAAATTTAAATAATAATAATAATTTTTTTTATAAAAATTTGTGTAATAATTTAACATCTAGTACGAGCGCTAAGATTTTATTTTTTTTTGATAATACGAAAATTTTAAATAATTATTTTAATTTAGTAACCCTTTTTTCTTTTAAAAATTTGACGCACTTATCTTTTTATTCAAAAAATTTTTCGAATAACTTAAACAATTCTAAATGAAATCTTGAATCTTTTTCTATCGAAAACTTTAAAAACAATTCGTTAATTCATAATAAATTTGGTAATTTTTTTTTAAACGATCTTTCTTTTTTCGAATTATCGAAAACTTTTATCTCTAACGATAACGTTTTTTTATTTAAAAATTTAATAGTTAAAAATTCGTTAAACAATTCTATGGATTTTTCAAAATGAAATCGTTGATTGTATCGTTATTCTTTACTTCATCGTAAATCAATTAAATTTGCACAAAAATTAACCTTTACTAAAAAATTAATGAATTCGGGTTTTTACAATTCTTCTATTTTTAAAAAAAATCTATGAAATTCCGTTTATTTTAATTCTAAACAATTAAATAGTTCTCAAATTACAACTTTTTTTGATTCTTATTTTAATGGTTTTTTTAATAATCAAAATTTGAAATTTTCTAATAATTTAATTTCAAATTCTTTTTTATTCAATAATAAAGAAAATTTTTTTTTTTTTAAATTTTTTGAAAACTCTTATTTTTGACATTTAAAACGATTTTTTTTTTTTAATCAACTAAAGAACAACTCGTCTTTTTTTAAAATTAATTTAAATATAAATAAAAATTTTAATAAAAATACTTGTTTTCAAACTGTGAATAATATTTTTTTTAATTTTTTTATCAAAAATCGAACTTTTAATATACAACCTCTTTCTATTTCTATTATAGAAAATAATTTTTTATTTTTAAACACTGACTTACATTCTATCGAAAACGATGTTTATAACACTTCGATTGATTTAGATCTTTTTTCTAAAGAAAATTTAAACTTATTGAATAATATTTCTTTAAATTCTTTTTTTTTTTTTAATTTTCATCAAAATAACTTTAAAAATTTAAATTTAAATTTTTTTTTTTATGCTTTAAAAAAAAATAATTTAAAATCTGATAAATTTTTTAAATCATATTTTACAAATTTAACGATTTATTCAAAAATCGATTTTTTTTATTTTAAAGATTTGTTTTTATTTCAGTTTTTTAATAAATAAATAATTTTATCGATTATTTGTTAAAATTTTATGTGGGTTTAAATTAATTTGAGTTATGTAATACAAAATTTTCAAAATGAACAACTTTCGATCAAATTCGTTCCACGAAACAAATTATTTTTTTATTTTAAAAACAGTCAAATTTTTTATTTTTTTTTATCGCAGAACTTTTTTTTTTTTTTTTTAAAAAAAACTTTTTACTTCGCTAATTTTTATAAATTTGCTTTCGTGAAATTTTTTTTTTATAACCAATTATTTAAAATTTTTAAAAAAATTAATTTAGGTCTTTTAAGTTTTTATGACAATCGATTAACTCGAAGTTATTTATTTGGTTTTTTTGATGTTTTAATAAATAATTTTAAACGATTTAAATTAAATTATGCACTCATTTTTTATTCAAATTTTTTTTTATTTAACAGTTATTTAATTTCTATTAAATTTGTTAATACAAATGTTTCTACATTTTTTTTTAAAAGTATTTTTTTTCATTTAATGGCTTTAAATTCATTTTTATTTTTTAATAATAATTTTTTTACTAGATATTTATCAACTACTTTATTAATAATAAAAGATATATCTCTTTACGATTTTTATAGTGGTTATTTTTTTAATATATATCGAATTTAACGTATTTACGCAACGAGCTTTAGCTATTTAGTTGATATTGTTTTTTTTAAATTTAATACCATTCGCACCTTTTTTTTTAATATCTCATTGTTTTTTTATTTTTATTTTTAAAAAATGACTCGGACCTGTCGGAACTTTTTATGGCTCGATATTAACTTTTTTAATCACTTTACTTTTTGTTTTATTTGAATTATATAAAAATTTAATTTTAGGAGGTTATTATTTTATAGATTTTGGAAGATGATTTTTTTGTTTAGATTTAATAGATTCCCATTTAGTCTTTTGTTTAGACTCTTTAGCTCTTATATCATCTTCTCTCGTACTTACTTTAACTTGCTTAGCTTTATATTTTGGAGTTGAATATATGTATCGAGAAGCTTTTATAAACAGACTTTTATATCTATTAAACATGTTCGCTACCAGTGTAATTTTACTTTTTTTTTGTTACGATTTTTTTTTAATTATTCTTATATGAGAGTGCATCGGATTGTTTTCTTTTTTACTTGTTAATTTTTATTCGATTAGAATTTATACAATTAAAGCTGCTCTTAAAACATTTGTTTTTTCTCGAATTAGCGATATGTTTATGTTTTTTTCTTTTATGCTGACAATTTCTTTGTTTAATACTACAGATTTATCTTTAATTTTTATACAAACGCCGTTTTTAAGCTTTCATTATGTATTTTTTGGACAAACTGCAATTCATTTTTTAACTTTATTTGCTTTTTGTTTAACTACTTCAGGTGCTATTAAAGCAGCTCAATTTTTTTTTCATGTTTGATTACCCGACGCTATGGAAGCACCTACCCCAGCCTCAGCTTTAATTCATTCGTCTACATTAGTTGTTGCAGGAATTTTTTTAATAATTCGTTTTTCGATAATTTTTGAATTTACGCCCTTTGTTAACTATTACTTAGCTTTATTAGGGGGAATTACTTTAGCTTTTGGATCTGTTACAGCAATTTTTCAAACTGATATAAAAAAACTTGTTGCTTATTCGACTATTAGTCAAATAGGTTATTTAGTATGCGGTTGCGGATTTTGTTGTTATGAAGAAGTTTTACTCTATCTTATTATTCACGCTTTGAATAAAGCTTTTTTATTTATAATTGTAGGTTATTTAGTTCACTTTTTTAATGGTAACACTGATTTACGTCAAATGGGTGGAGCTTATTTATATTCTTTTGATATTGTGATTTTTTTATTTGGCGTTGCTTTTAATTTAGCAGGTCTACCATATAGCACTGGGTTTTTAGGAAAAGAATTTTTAATTTTTCAAATTTTAAAAGATGATTTTATATCTCTTTTAGTTCGATCTTGTTGATTAGTAGGTTTTTTTTTTACTCCTATTTATATGTTAATGTTATTATTTTTTGCTGTTTTTGGTTTTAAAAAAAGTACCCTTTTATCTTATTCTTTATTTTGGGATTTTAAAATATTTTTTAATTCTGTTCTTTTTTTTAATTATTCACAAAATAATTTCAAACAATTATTTTTTTCTAGATTTCAATTTACATCTGTAACTTCAAATTTAACATCTATTATTCTTTTTTTATTTTGAATGTTCTTTTTTTTTTTTGGCGAATCTCTTTTACTTTTATTATTTAATTTTTCTTCTTTAAACGACACAATCAACGGCTCTTATTTTTTAAATTTTAAAAATTTTACTGTTTTTAATTTTTTTTTATTATCTAATAAATTACACTTATCGTTAAATTTTTTTATTTTTTTTTTTTCGATGTGTTCTTTTATTTTTTTAATTAAATTGCGCCATTCTTTTATTTACAAATATTTTTTATTTGAATCTAAATTTAATTACATACTCACTTTTTTTATTTTATTAATTTTAAATTATTTTAGTTAAACTAAAATAATTTAAAATTAATTTAAATGCAACCTTTGTGGATGTTATCGTCTAGCTTTTCTCGAAATTTATGTATTTTTTTTTTTGTTTTTTTTAATTTAATTATAAAAAAAACAAACTGCTCTTTAAATTCTTTTAATTTTTTTTTTTTTTTTAAACTAAAATTATTTTTAAAAAAAAATAAATTGTTTCATTATTTAATAAACGGTAAAACAAAAATTTTTTTAATAGAAGACGATTTATTGATCGAATCTTTAGATATTCATTCTTCTGAAATAATTGATAAATTTTCTTTTAATAAAACTTTTTATTTTGATCATAAAACTAAATCATCTATGTTCGAATTTACAAAAAACACTTCTTTTGATTTTAATAAGAAATTTTATTATAAATTATTAAATTTTTTTTTTTTAAATACGTTTTTACCCAATAACTCGTTTTTCCCGCGTTCCGGGTTTTTTAATATGTTTTTTTTTAAAGGGTCGAAAGGATCTGCCCATATAATCAATTTAAATAAAGTTCTTCTTCGATGAAAAGATTTTTTTAATTTAATTTTGAATCTTTATCTTTTTAACCTTAACCCTTTAGTTTATTCATCGCCATTTTTTAAAAATGAAACATTGGCTTTAAATTGAAATTTAACTGTTTGAGAACTACGCTCTTGAAAATATTGCTATCCTTTTTTTGTTTTTAAAACTAATAATTTTTCGATAAAAACAAAATTTTTTTACGATCGTTTAGATGCTTTAGACTATTCTTTATTCATAATCTCAGATTGTTTGTATCATTTTAAAAATTTATATTTTTTTAAAAAATTTATGTTTTATACTATAGGTTTAATTTCATTAAACATTAGCCCTTGATTAGTTTCGTACCCAATTTTAGCTTCTTCCAATAGTTTTTTAAATCAAATTTTTTTTTTACAGGCTCTTTCATACGCTCAAAAAAAAAGTTTTTTCTTACAGTTTCACTATTTTAAAAAAATATGAAATTACGTTATTTTAAAAAAAGTTTTAAATTAATAATAAATTAATTCGTATAGAATTACTCAAATCTGCGCGACGGTCTATACCAATTTCATAAAATGAAGCCAGATTACTTGTTAACTTTTGTATCTTACTGTTTCCGACGATTTCTCCAACTATCAGTGGCACCGTTTCTTCTCTTCTGAGGAAACGTGCCCCTGGTTTCCGACGTTTGTATGACCATTGCTAACGCAACTGTTACACAAGCGTTTTCCTTCCTTGCAATTTTTTTTATTTTTATTTCTTTCTGTTTTAAAAATTCATGACTTTCTGTTTTTACCAGAAAGTTTTTTAAAAACAGTAAGTTTAACCGCGTTTCTTTATTAAACGCAGTCACCTCCTCTTTTGTTCTTTTTAAATCCTCTTTTTTAGTTTTTTTAAAATTTATTAAAAATTTAAGATCTTAAATTTTTAATAAATTTTTAACCGCTGTATTTATTTCAACTTTTGTTTATTTTATTGAATATTAAAAATATTAACCAACGTCTTAAACTTTTTTTACACATTTGCAAACTGTTTAAATTATGAATACTTCAAAAAGCTTTAGCTATTTAATTGAAATTGTTTCGTATAGTTAAAAACTTACGTTTAAATCTCTTAAACTCAAACCATAAAACGATTAAATTCATCGTTAGAAATATCAACACAGACAGCATTCGTTTTATAAATAACCGCACTGCTAAAAAAGAAAATTTTTTTAAATTTACTAATTTTTTTTGAAAAACTAAAAATCACAAAACTCGCAATTTAAATTATTTTTGAAATCTTGAAAAAATTTTAGTCTCTTTAAAAAACAAAATAAATAAAAATAAAACAAAACTTATTGTTTTAGTAAGTTTTATTTTAATAATTTACATTATATATAAATTATTTTTTTCCGATTGCGAAAAATTTATGTTTTTACTAAAAGGAGTAGCAATATTAAACTCAATAACCAGGAGTCTCTCTTCTTTTTTAGTGGGTGATTGTCAACAGATGAAGCATATCGAAAAAATCCTAATCCAAACCCTAATAAAAATTCTTATTACGATAACGAAAAAAAAGAACAAGAAAGAAACGATTATGATGAATATCCTATACCTTACGATGTTGTAGAATATTATAAAGGAGAAAAAATAAAAATATCGGAAAATTCAAAAAATCTTAGTAATTATGATTTATTAAAACAACAAAAACAAATAAATAAAAAACTCGGAAATGAAGAGAGCGTTGTGTCATCTTTTGTTCACGAAAGGATTACAATTCCTGTTACAACGAATTTTTTTTTAACAAGAGGAGCTGAGAAAATTTTCACAAGGGGTATAAAATATATGCCTTGATTATTGACAAAGAAAAGCACGGGAGCTGTTTTTTCTAACGAAACTGGAAATTTTATATTAGAAAATAATAATTGAGATTATAGTGAGAATAGTTGAGCTAAAACTGCTTTTGAAAAAGTAATGGTACCTGGATCAACGGGTACGGCTATTGAATCAATTATTAAAAAAACCCAAGTTCAAAAGATTTTAAATTAGCTTTTATGGTAAATGTTATTGGAAATGAATTAATGCAAAAAATCTCTTCCAAAAACGCTCCTTATAAAAAAAATAAGCAACCTGCAAAAATAATTTTTAAACCGCACGAAAAATAAAAATTAAAATCAAAGACCCTTATTTATATCATATAAATTTATTAACTATTTTTTTTATAGTAATTTTTACTTTTTTTTTAAAAAAATTAAATGCAAAAAATTTTTTTTTAAAAATTTTTAATAATGTTTATTTTTTTTTTATTCATTTTGAAAAAAAAACCGATTTCCATCTTATTAACATTACTTTTAATAACACTTTTAATGAAAGACACTTTATTAAACTATCTGTTAATATCGATATTTTTGACAATGATTGGATCTATTACGATTTTTTTAAAGTTTTTTTTTAATATTATAAAATATTAATTTTTATTTGCTATTTTAATAACGAGCAAAGATTAATATTCTAATTGTGTATAATTTTCCAAAAGTCGATTTGTTTTATCGTTAAGATGATACTTGAACTGGGTTTAGAACGTCGCAAGACAGTTTGATCCTTGTCTGTTATAAAAAAGATAACTTCTGAAATAAATATTAAACAGGAAGTTCACTTTTTTTTTAAAACTTGTTTAAAGAAAATAAATAAAATATTTTTTATATTGCCAAAACGAAAATTTTGAAATTTAAAAAAATATAAAAATTAATTCTTATATTCAAAAAAAAACCAAATACAATTTTCAAACCAATCCTGGTGGAGAAAACGATTCGTAATCGATTTTTAGAAAGTCCAATTCTTTCTGGCTTGCGTTATTGTATAAATTCATTAACTATTTTTTTATAATAATTTTTACTTTTTTTTTAAAAAAATTAAATGCAGAAATTTTTTTTTTGTTTTTTTTTTAGGGTTTTTACTAACGTTTATTTTTTTTATTCATTATGAAGAAAAACCGATTTTTATCTTATTAGCATTACTTTTAATAACATTTTTTTTAATAAAAGACACTTTATTAAATTATCCGTTAATGTCAATATTTTTGATGATAATTGGATCTATTGCGGCTTTTCTTAAAAAATTTTTTTTTTCTTAAATATTATAAAATATTAATTTTTATTTGTTATTTTAATAACAAATAAAAATTCATATTCTGACTGTGAATAATTTTCCAAAAGTCAATTTGTTCTACCGTTAAAAATAATTTAATATTTTTAAACAAACTTTTAACTACTGCATTTATTTTAATTTTTGTTTACTTCATTAATTATGTTTAAAATATTTTATAACTGTCTTTTCTTTCTTTCTTTCTTTCTTTCTTTCTAATCCACTCTTTTAGAGACTGTAATTAGCGTTGAGCATTTCTACGGTAAAATTAAATTCTTCAAATAAAAAAAATAAACCACTTTTTTAGAAATTTTAAGCGTAGGCAAAAGATCTATGCTTAAAAAAAATTCACAAGATATTTTATTGCCTCAACTTAAAAAATGTATTTTTATAGATATAGAAGGTACTTTATATGAGCACGTTATGACTTCTTTACCTAATGTCACACAACACCCTTGCGGGCTTATATATACTAGTTCCCCAGTAATAAAAATTGGCGAGAATAAAGTTAATACTTCTCCAACTTTTAAAGCTCCGATTTTAGAAACTCAGTACTCCGCTCTTAATGATTTTTATAAAAATTCATTAGAAAACAAAGTACCAAAGAAAAGTTATGTGTTTTTTCAACATTGGATCCCCGATGTATTAAAGAACTCAGTCATCGTGAGAAAAATAAGATTTTATTTGAGATCGGTTGCAATACTGTTCATGGAATAGGAGAAAACTTTAAATTAGAAATTTCTCGATTAGTTACTGAAATTTGTTTTAAACTTTACAGCGGAGGAAGTTTTAAGATTTTTTATCAAAATGTTGTTATGTCAAAAAAAAAATTTATTATTTGCACAAGAGACGATTTACTTATTAAAGATTATATAGATCCCTATTTATCGAATTTAATTGACGAAGAGTTGCGTTCGCTTGATCTTTTAGTTCCGACCGATCATGACCTTTTTTTAATCAATAAAATAAACGATTATAGAGTGTTTAATAATTACAGTACAGAAAAAGAATCTTTTTCGAATAATAACGACAATAGTTTAACGTAATAATTTTTTTTTATAAATATAAACACCTTCTTTTTTAAATTTGATCTGTTAAATTTTCAGTTTTCAATTTTTAATAATTTTGTGTAATATTTTTATTAATCTTTACTTTTTTAACTTTTTTTTTAATTGGATTATTTTTTTATTTATAATTGTTACGCTTAATTTTTCTAAATGTTTGTCTAATCAAAAACAAAAAAAACTTAATAAATACGGAGTAAGGGAGTTTGAATTTTTTATTTATAAAAATGTTTAGTTTTCTTCTTATTTTTTTTTTTATAATTACTTTTAAAAAATTTTTAAGTTCTATTTATATAATAATTTGTTTATATAAAGATTTTCGTAACGTAAACAAAAATAACCATATTTCTTGATCCGAATGTTACAAAAAAAATTATATATATACACCGGGACTTTTTATTTATGAAATAAAAAAACAAAGGGTTTCTCTTTTATTTTTTATATTTTTTATATTTTCCTTATTATTAATAAAAATTATAGTTAAAGTTCAAATTTTTTTTATTTTTTTATTTACAATTTTAAATAAAATAACTGTATTAAATGTAAAAGAAAATTCAAATGTATTGTACAACTTGTTTATATTTATTCCTTATAAAACCTCTTTTCAAATTAATTTAAAAAAATTTAGTATTCAAAATTTATATAATTTATTTATAAATATACCAATGAATACTCTTTTTTTTTAACAGGTTTGTTATTCAAAAAACTTTAGAGTTCACCCTTTTTTTACACCAAACTGCAAGAAAATACACGAGGTGAAAAAACTTTTTGAATTTTAACTTATAAAACATTAAAAATATTAGTCAACACCTAAAAATTTCTTTTATAAACTTGCAAATTATTTAAATTATGAATATTTCAAAAAGCTTTAGCTATTTATTTGAAATTGTTTTTTTTTTTTGTTAAAAAAATGTATATCCTTCAATTCTAAAATAAAAGTCATCGTCAGTGAATTTTCAATAGAAGAATCTGATGCTAATCTCAATACTCAATTAAAAATAATATACGATAAACCTGTAACCCGACTCACTGTAGACAAAAATGATTTTTGATTATTTAAAATTTTTGTAAATAGTAAAATTTTAAATCCATATACCGGATGTCCAGAAGTGGGGATTTATATAAATAATATTTTCTTTACTCCTGAACAAGTAATAAATGATTTCGATAAGATTTTTAATAATTTAAAATCAACCAACGACGTTAATGTAGAACACATGGATTTGAATGGTTGGGATTATTTTAAAGATCTTAAAATAATAATAAAAAACAACGGTTAATGTCCAATTTAACGTTAGTCGTTGTTTTTTATTTTTTCATTAATTTTTTTTTTTGTAAAAGTATCAGTTTTTAAAAAATAACACGAATGTAAAAATTTAACTAAACTTGAATTTTTACGTGATTATTATAATAAATTAAATTAGATTTGATTTTACAATTGTAGTAATCTTATCTATTTTATCAAAAAGGTACTGATTAACGAATAAAAAATATGTTGTAGATAGTGAGTTAACGATTTTCGAAAGTTTTTGTCAATGAACTAGAACGGCATTTCGGTATTAATGTGTCATATCTCAATTGCGAACAATCTTTCAAAAGCTGATTTTTTTTTATCGTTAATACGATATGCAATTTAAGTTTAGAATGTCATAAAACAATTCGGTTCTTATCTACTGTTCTTTAAAATTTTATTTTAGTAAAAAAGAATTGGAACATTCTGCTTTATAATTTGACGACTGTTTTAATTATTTATATTATTACGTCACATTAAAAAAGGATAGCTGTTGAAATAAACATTAAATGTAAAGTTCACCCCTTTCCTTAAAACTTGTTTAAAGAAAAAAAAAACAAATAAAATATTTTTTATATTGTCAAAACGAAAATTTTGAAATTAAAAAAATATATAAAAGTTAATTCTTATATTCAAAAAAACCCCAAATACAATTTTCAAATCAACTCTGGTGGGGAGAGCAATTCATAATCGATTTTTAGAAAGTTCAATTCTTTCTGATTTGCTCAAAAATTTTTAGATTAATAACGTTTATTTTGAAATTTAAAATTTTACCTGTAGTTTTTTTAGTTTAAATGTAAAAATTTTTAACGTGTTTATTTTAAAAATTAACAAAATTACGTTTAAGTTTATAAAAATATTAAATTGCTGCATTTATCTTAATTTTTGTTTACTTCATTAACTATGTTTAAAACCTTTAATTTTATTAAAAATATTTTACAACTGTTTTTATTATTTTTAACTAATCTTCTCTTTAGAGGTTATAATTTATAATTAGTATTGCAACTTTCACACTATCTTCTACTTTTTTACTTTTTAATTCAAACCAATCTTCTTATAAAAAGTACTTCTTTATCTTTATGCAAGCGTTACTTTTTAAACATTGATGCTGATAACGTAGAAAAAGAAGTATTTTCAATGTATATTAATATGTTAATATTTTCTCATGTACTCAGTTTTTTTATAAATTATCAATTAACTTTTATAAATATTTTTTTAAATTTATTAACTTTTGTTTTAACTATAGCAAAAACAAAAGATGAGGATATTTTACACAAGTTAAAAAATATTAATGAAATTATAGATTTATGAGCAACTTGTTCTATTAAGTTATTTTTATTAATTTTATTACTTAATATTTTAAAAATAATAATTAATTTTTTGTTTTTTATTATTGGTTAATTAAACTTAAGCCTTCCCTTTTATTTATTTTGTTATTTAAAATTAGTTTTTCTTCGTTTATGTGTATATAATCATATATGTAAATTTTTTTTGAATTTTAATTTACAAAACGCTTAAATTTTTTTTATATTGTCTGTTTTAAAATATAAATTTATACCAAAATAGTAATATTTTTTTATAAATTAAATTTTTATTTATTATTGATGTATTTAATTTATATTCTTATATTTAAAATTGTTGGTTTTAGTAATTAAGTATCTTTTTTATATTATATTTATTATACTAATTTAAATAATTTTAATGCTAATCAATATCCAATAAACGTAAATATCATTTTAATTTTTAATAATTTTGTTAATTTTTTTTAAATAATTTATTTCATCGCGGTTGTCTATAACATTAAAAATTTGGACAATTAGACTAAACTTATTCTATAAAAAAAATATAGTTTTATTCTCTTATCATTGATTGTTAAAACAATAATTAAATTTCAACTGTTTTAATTTTTTTTTATTATTTTTTAATACAAAAAAAAACAAATTATTAATTAAATTTTTAATAATTTTTTTTATAAAATTTGTGCAACGCTGCAAATTACTAATATTACAATTAAATTTAATTTTACTGATTATTATTAAAAATTTATTTTTTATTTATATAAAAATAATACAGAATTTTTTTAAAATAAAAATTTTAACTAATTTGAAATTACGAAGCGTTTTTTTAAAATATTAAATTTTTGATAATAAACAATAAAATAATCTGTAATTCTGTAAAATGCTATCGTAAATCAAATTAAATTAAATATTAAGCGATAATCTCATTTTTTTTTGAAATTTATTTAAAGAAAATAAATAAAATATTTTTTATATTGTTAAAACAAAAATTTTGAAATTTAAAAAAATATAAAAATTAATTCTCATATTCAAAAACCCAAATATAGTTTTCAAGCCAATCCTGGTGGAGAAAACGATTCATAATCGATTTTTAGAAAGTTCAATTCTTTCTGGTTTGCGTTATTGTATAAATTCATCAACTATTTTTTTATAGTAATTTTTACTTTTTTTTTAGGCTTTTTACTAACGTTTATTTTTTTTATTTATTATGAAGAAAAACCGATTTTCATCTTATTAGCATTACTCTTAATAACACTTTTTTTAATAAAAAACACTTTATTAAATTATCCGTTAAAGTCGATATTTTTGATAATAATTGGATCTATTGCAGCTTTTTTTAAAAATTTTTTTTTTTCTTAAATATTATAAAATATTAATTTTTATTTGTTATTTTAATAGCAAACAAAAATTCATATTCTGATTGTGAGTAATCTTTCAAGAGTCGATTTGTTCTACCGTTAAAAATAATTTAATATTTTTAAACAAACTTTTAACTATTACATTTATTTTAATTTTTGTTTATTTCATTAATTATGTTTAAAACTTTTAATTTTGTTAAAAATATTTTATAGCTGGCTTTATTCTTTCTTTCTTTCTAATCTACTCTTTTAGAGACTATAATTAGCATTTTGAATTTTTTATTAATAACATCTAATATTATAACATTTGTAACAGCTTTTGTTTACATGTCGGCTTCTTTTCCTTCTTTAGAATTTATCCCCACACCAATAAATTTATACGTTAGTTTTTGCAACCTTTATAAATTTTTTATTTTATTTATAATTATTGGATTTTTTAAACAAAAAAATTGAAAAATTTTTTTAAATGTCACTTCTTTTTTTCTTTTTTTACTTGTTTGATTTATGCAAATAACAGAAATTACTTTATATTTAGTTTTTTTTTATTCGTTTACTGGTTTTTCTTTGGGGGTGTTTTTAGCGAATTTTTTTTTTTAAACGTATTTAAACATTTATTAAAAACTTATTTTAAATTGATTTTTTTTTTATTAATTTTTTGTTTGTAGTATTTTTGTTATCGTCTCTCCCTTCTTTTCCTTTTTCTCAATATTCACCACTTATCGTTAATTTTTTACTTCTTTGTTTATTTTGATATTTTTTATTTTTATTTTGATTGATACAAATAAATAATTATTTTTTTGAATTTAAAATTTTATTTTGAACAATATTCGTACATTTTAAAATTATATTAGTTATTTAACAACAAGGTGTTAATATTTTTTTTTTATACAAATTTATATACATTAATTAAAATTATTTGTTAAATAATATAGAATGTTATTCTTTAAATTGCTCAACTGCAAAAAGTTTTTTTTAGTACTATCGATTTTCTTTTTATTTCTATGATTTAGACCAATTTATTCAATTATCATACTAATGCTTTTTTCTTCAGAGCACATATTTTTTATTAATTATTTATTTAAATACATAAAAGCTAAAAACGTAAATAACTATGCAGTTTTTAAAATATCAGAGGTTAATACAAATCACTTATCTACATATGAAATTTGAAACAGTACAAATGAAATTCGTGCTTACAAAAAAATATACATCTTAATTGCTAAAAATAATAAAATATCTTTTAAATCTATTTTAATTACACTTTTAATTATTGCTGGCGACATTCCTTTAAAAATAATAAACATATCTAAATACTTATTGTTAGGCGAGGGTGATTTAAAAGATTCATTAACACAGTTGTACAGTTCGTTATATTTTGATGTTAAGAATTTGAAAATTGAAATAATTAATAAAAAAGTTTATATTAACTGTTGTACGAGAAATGACATAATATTAAAAATTGTAAAGATTAACCCTTTTTTAAAAGAAAAAGAAATTTTAATAATTTATAAAAAATTAATAAACTTAAATATCAAGTATAAAGAAGAAATTGACAGATACAGAGAATTTACAAGCCCAACTAGTTTTGTACTTGGAACTTTAAAAACCGAAGAAGGAATTAATATAAAAAAAGCTCATTATTCTAAAGAGTTGAAAACCGATTTTGATTATAAAGGTAAAAACCATTCAAAAACATTAATTCATGCAACTTCTAACGTTCCGGATAAATTATCTAACAGTCAATTTTCTACTATTGCGATGAAAAATTTTCAAAAAGAAAAATCTTCAAATAACGGTACGATAATAACTTGCGGTAACTACGAGTTTAAACAAATAAGCAGTGCGTTAAGATACGTCCCTCAATGACAAGTTTTTAGAATAATTTACGAAGTGTCTTTAAAACCAAATGTAAATCATCGTGATTTATTTATAGAACGAGATTCAAAATTTTCAGAAATTTTGAATGCTGATTTGAATAATAAAAAGCATAGAGAGATTGTTCAAAGTTTCGGTAATCGTAATAACGATATCATTTTGGACGCTGATATAGATGCTTTAGATGATGAGATTTTAAACTTTATAAAATTATTTAAAAAATATAACGATAACTAACGACTTATTTATAAATGATTGGTATGGATCTACTAAACAAAATCAATAACAAAAATTTAATTAAAATTTCAAATCGATGGGACTTTGCTTATTTAGAGGACAACGTTGAAATTAAATCTCCTGTTGATTTTTATTATTTTAAATGAAATGATTTATCGATCAACATAATAATAAAATTTAAATGAAGCTTATACGCATACTTTTTTTTTAATTCAATACTCGAAACACTTAACGATTCTAATTATATCGACGGTATAAGTTTTGCTGAAAGTATCGGTGGGGATTTTACTTCAAATCAAAATAAAATTTTTTTAATAGACGATTTCGAAATTAAAAAATTTGAAGATTTTAAAGAAATAATTGAAAAGGAGTACACCAAATCCTACTATAGCGAAAACTCAACTTTAAGATTTAAAATTAAATTAAACGTTAAAGAATTTATAATATTACAAAATGCACTATATCCGAGATTAATTGAATTGGAATAATATAGGCATTTCGCGTTCAATGCGGTGACAATTTTAATTTTATATTTATTTTTTATTAAACCCAAATTGCAAAATGTTTAAATTCACCGTTATAAAAATCAGCACGAACGTTATTTTTTTATTAAACGCAGTCAGCTCTCTTTGTCCTTTTCAAATCGTCGTGTTTATCTCAATTTTTATTTATTTTATTAATTATGTTTAAAATTTTTAACTTTATTAAAGATACTTTGCAGTTGGTTTTGTTATTCTTCTAATTTATTTTTTACAAATTATAATTAGTATTAAAAATTTCTACGATTAAATTAAATTTTTTAAATAAAAAAACGCAGTCTTTATGTTTTTTTTTGTTAGTTGGCAAAATAATAATAAAACGATAAAATAACAATTGTATATACGTTATTTAACGTTTAATAATTTTTATTTTTTATTTTTTTATACAACTTGCTTAATACAACAAATTTTTAATATTATAATTAAATTTAATTTTATCAGTTGTTTTTTATTATTCTTTACTAATCTGCTCTTTTAGAGGTTATAATTTATAATTAGTGTTGGAGCTTTCGCATTGTATTCTATTTTTTTACATTTTAATTCAAACCAACCTTCTTATAAAAAGTATTTCTTTATTTTTATGCAAGCATTATTTTTTAAACATTGATATCGATAACGTAGAAAAAGAAGTATTTTCGATGCAAATTAATATTTTAATATTGTCTCATGTACTTAGTGTTTTTATAAATTATCGATTAACTTTTATAAATATTTTTTTAAATTTATTAACTTTTGTTTTAACTGTAGCAAAAACAAAGGATGGGGATATTTTACACGAGTTAAAAAATATTAATGAAATTATAGATTTACGGGCAGTTTGTTCTATTAAATTATTTACATTAGTTTTATTACTTAATATTTAAAAATGGTAATTTATTTTTTATTTTATTGTTTTAAATTAATTTTTGTATACCTACGTTTTTTTTTATATAAGATTATAAAAAATGAAAAATTTTTTAAATTTTAATTTATAAAGAATTAAAGGACGTTACCCAGAGCTCGAAACTTGCTTTCCGTATTCGTAAATTATTTAAATTATTATTATTATTGTTAGAGTTATGTAATACTTGTTTTAAAAAAAATAATTTAATTTATTATAAAAACGATACTCTCGTATTGGAAATAGAAAAACAATACGTAAATTTAAACAATTCAAATCATTTTGTTAAATTAATAAAAAATCTTCCCGAAAACACTATAAAGCTGTCGTTGGAAGAAATGGAAGAAATTGGTGTATTTTGAATTTTAAATTTTCTTTATCAAATCCAAAAGCAAGACTGTAGATTTATAATTGGAATTGAAGACTTTGGCATTAAGTCAAATTTTATCAATAAATCTTATTTTAAGTATAGCACATTCGGTGTTATTGTCGATAAAACTAATGGTTTTAAACTTATTATAAAATACGATAAAACTAAAACTTATGCGGTTTTTTGTCTGGTTAAAGAATATTTGGATATGTGCAAAAAAAGTTTTTTAGTGCAGAACAAATACAAAATTTGAGATGATGTGACTCTTTTTGATGAAATAAATAAATACAACGAATTTGAAATTTGTTTTTCTGCTAAAGATTTTAATTTAATTAAAGCTATTTCGATTAAACTTGATTCTTCATTTTTTAAAATTGATAAAAAATAACGTCTAAAAGTTACTTATTAAAGTTTTTATAAATATTAATATAATTAAATTAAATTCAATAAATTTTATATTTTTTATCGCTGTGTTTGTCTCAATTTTTATTTATTTGATTAATTATGTTTAAAACTTTTAATTTTGTTAAAAATATTTTATAACTGGCTTTGTTTTCTTTCTTTCTTTCTAATCTACTCTTTTAGAGACTGTAATTAGCGTTTTGAATCCTCTATTAATAACATCTAATACTATAATGTTCGTAACAACTTTTGCTTACATGTCAACTTCCCTTTTTTCTTTAGAATTTACCCTCACATCAATAAATTTATACATTAGTTTTTGCAACCTTTACAAATTTTTTATTTTATTTGTAATTATTGGATTTTTTAAACAAAAAAATTGAAAAATTTTTTTAAATACCGCTTCCTTTTTTCTTTTTTTACTTGTTTGACTTATGCAAATAACGGAAATTACTTTATGTTTAGTTTTTTTTTATTCTTTTACTGGTTTTTCTTTAGGAAAATTTTTAGCAGAAGAATTTTTTTAAACATTTTTAAATATTTTTCAAAAACTTATTTTAAATTAATTTTTTATTGATTTTTTTAAAATTTATTACAATATTAATTTTTTTTAATTTTACGAATTATTAGTATCCCAATTAAAGTTAATTTTATCCGTCGCTACTGAAAATTTGCACCACTAACTTCTTTAGAATTTTTAATTTTTTAGTGGAATTATATTAAATAATTGTTTAAACTTTATTTTTGTATGTTTTATATCATTATGTTTTTTCTCTATATTTTACGTTTTTTTAAATGTTATTTCGACATACTATTTTGACGGTGTATTAGATACAATTGCCTTACGTAGACTTTTTGTAATAGTATCTAGTTTTTCTTTTGGTTTTTTTATAGAAATAAAAAAGTATTCTTTTATTTTTTTAATATTTTTATTATTAATTTATGTTTTTTACGGATTAAATTTTAATTTAGTATTAATGTATCTAACTTGCGGCCTTGCGTTTAAAGTTGTTGATTTTAATAACTAAATGTTTTTTTTATATTATATTTATTATATCCATTTAAAAAATTTTAACGTTAATCGATATATAATAAACACGCATATTGTTTTAATTTTTAATAATTTTGTTAATCTTTTTTTTACCCGATTTTTTTTAAAATTATTTCGCGCGTTGCGTACATAAGTCACTGATGTATACACACATATATGATTGCGTACGCGCACGATTGCTATATGCGTAGACACATTTAGGCGATCTATGAAAATTGAAGATTTTATCAAAAATTTTAAAACTAAATTTAAAAACCCTTTTTTAGACAAAAATTTTTTTATTGAAGGGGAGGAAACTTATGGGGAGGGGCACGATGTTCACAAAATTGATAATGTTTATCACATTTACCAAGACGATTTATTAACCATTAGGTTTAAAAGAGAAGATTTAGTACTTGGTCTGACTTCATGTATTTACGTTATGCGAGATTCTTGTCGATCCGGCAAAATCGAGTTACATGCTAATTCTACAAAACTTCTTCTTGAACCTATTATAGCGGTTGGCGATGTTTTCATATTTATGAAAATATGGGATTCTTTAGTGTTAGACAACATTCCTGTTTTTGAAATTAAAATAAAATACGTTGACAAGAGTATGATTGAATATTCTAAACAAATTTTATTTTATATAGTTGACAAAAATCATTTAGACTCTTATTATAGAAATAAAGAAAGAGACAGATGGGAAAAAAAAGACCGCACGATAGAATTTTAAAAATAAAAAACCGACAGTATAGAAAAATGCGCATACTAACTCTTTTTTTGTTTTTAATGCACTTAAAATTAACTATGGATTTGTTTAAACTCGATGGCAAAGAAATAAAATTCAAATTTAATAGTATAAAAACCTCTTCTTTTCTTTATAAAAAAGCAAACAACCATGAAACTTATTTGTTGATAGATTTTTTTTTTGATGTTATATATTTTTTTAAAAAAGGCCGCTATAGACTTACATTAACTTTTTTATTTTCGATATTATTTTTAATATTTTCTTTTTTTTCGTTGTTTTTTATAATTCAATATTTTCTTTGTTTAATTTATTTGACTTTTAAAATTATTTTATTAATTTTGACAAAAAGGGATTGCGTTATATGTCTAAAAACATATGACATTGATAGGTCCTGCATTTTAAATATATTAAATAGCCCTTTTTTTTGAGCCAAGGTTTCAATTTACGGAATTTTGGGACTGCGAAAAGGGAAGTTAAATGCAGATCTTTTTGATAGGTTTTTGATGAGTAGAGTTATTGGGACCCCTTTTTGGGTGGTTAAAATTTCCTTTCACTGAAGTTTAATAGTTCTCGAAAATCTTAAAAATTGTAAATTTCTAAGAAAGTCTGTATGACTTTGACCGTACGTATTCACAGAAAGATTTAGTTCTAGTATAAAATCGAATATTTTAACAAAGCTTGCTTTTGATAATTTTTACTACGGTAGTGGTAAAATTATCATAGAAAAAGGGCGCCTTAAATTAAATCCTAAAGATATTTTTTATCTTCTTCATAAAAAAGTATATGAATCAAAGCTCGCTCAAAATATAAAAATATATGAAATAAAGCTAAATGGGGCTTTTCATCAATGTATCCAAGTTTCTGATAATAGATTTATAGTTTTTACTACTAGTGGGGAGATATTTGAATTTAATAAAGCAACTGGCGAAACTTTATCGTTTCGCACTGAAGTTTTTTCTTCTGAATTTTTTAAACAGCGAGCGGTAAAAACTTTAATTAATCTTGATTATCTTGAATACAGAGAAGGCTATTCTCGTGCATTTTTAGAAAATAATAATATTCGTTCTTTAGAAGATCGAGTAGGATTTATAGCAAGGGCTCTTCTTGTAGACCAGTTCGCTCAATACCATTTTATATATTTTCAGTCGTATAAAAATAATATATTACATCTTTTTCCAAATAACGAAAAAATTTACGGTTACTATTTAAATAAGGCTCTTGAAAGATCTTCATTAAATTTTAATGCGGTCAAAAAAGACCCTAAATACTTTAAAGAATATTTTAAAAACACGTCTAATTCGGTTCATCATTCAGCCAAACAAGAATATCTGGAAGATGTAAAAGAAAAAAAATTTATACCTGACGTAATAGATAGGGGACTTGGGGTATCTTATTATATGCCTCATTCTAAAATAGCTCAAGAATTGAAAAATTCGGATTCTGAATTATACTATACTATTAAAGAAGGGTTATTCGTCGATTCGAATTAATTAATTATTTATTTTAGGTTCTATAGTTTAAAAGGAAAAACATGTTTTTTAAAAACAGAATATGAGTTCAAATCCCATTAGAACCAATACGGAATTTTTTTTTTTGATGAGTTAATTAAAAAAATAATTTCTTGTATCTTTGTATATGAATCAATTCAAAATTTATTTTCACGTTATTAAGTATGTAGAAAATTATAAGCTTATTAACAGTATTTTTAAACATATCAGTAAATCAATTTTAGTTAATAAAAATATTTTAAATTTATATTTAAAAATGTTCAATGTTATTAGTTTAACACTTATTGTATTAATAAATAATAATAAATAGCAACTACACAATGCGAAAGATGCGATCAAACGTTTTTTGAAATATTTACAAAAATAAGTTAATTTCCAGTGTTATAAATTTTATCGAAAAATAAACGAAATGTTGAACAATCGGACTAAAACACTCCGTCAAACTAATGATATTATATAAAATACTGTGTATGGTCACAAAAAGTTAAGGTGTTAATGAAAACAAAAAATAAAACCTATACGGACGCAATTTATAAAACAAAAATTTGAAAATTAGACGAGAGTTGCGTATTTATACAAATAAATTTTTATAAAAAAAACGATAACTTACTGTCTGCAAACAAAGATATCTCTTATGTTGAAAAACACGATTTGAAGGATTTCTGTTTATTTAATAGTTCTGTTAAATAAACAACGATTGTAATAATTAGTGTATTTAAATATATATATATACGAAAATAAATTTTTTATTTTAAACAATATAATCTTCAAAAAATTACAAAGCTAAAAAAAAAGCAGAGTAAATTTATAAAAATTTTTTTAATTGTAATTTTATGAAAAACGTAAATTTTTTTTTAAATTGTATTTATAATAAGTGTAATTTAAATAAGTACATCAAGTTTAATAAAAATTTATTAGTTTAAAAAATAATAAAACGCAAAGATAATTTTTAATTTGATTTTTAATGATTATAACTGCAAGTTTTTTTATAAAAATAATATTTTTTGTTACAGCTAAACATATTGATTTGTATTAATTTTAAAATTTTTCGACAAGTGTTATACTGCTTAACGAATATAATTTTTTTATAATTTTTCATATTTAAATAAAATTATAATATGTGATAAAACTTACGTTATTGTTGATATTGATTATTGCGCGTATTTAAAGTCTCATAATTTTCTCCTAAAAGTTGTTTGAAAAAATAAAAAAAATAATATCATAAATTATTTTAAAAAATAAATAAATACAATACGTTAATATAAATTACAATAGTGTAATAACGTTATAAAAAATTTTCAAATTGATTTTAAATTAACATCAAAAAATAAAAATATAAAACTTTCACCGGAAAGTTTAACCGCTATGTTTATTTCAATTTTTTCATTGACTACGTTTAAAATTTTTAACCTTATTAAAATGCTTTACAATCGGTTTTATTGATTGTCTAATCTACTTTTTATAAATTATAATTAATATTAAAATTTCTACAATTCGGTTAAGTTTTTTAAATAAAAACACAAGTTTTAGATTTTTGCTGTTAATTAACAAAATAATAACAACCTATTAGTTAAGTTTTAAATGCGTACTGTTTAATGTTTAATAATTTTTTTTATGCAATTTAATTAATTCACTAAATTCTTGAAGAATTTTTAAATTTATTAGTGACGTTTAATTGATTTATGGGGTTATACAATACTATAAATTATACATATTTTTCTTACCTTATTTAATATTTTGATTTATTTTTATTTTTTCATTTTTTGAAATTTTATTTACCTTAATTTTTAAGCGCTATAAAATCTTTTATTTTCCTACAGAAACTAATTGAATCTTTTCTAATTTTTGTGTTGTTTTACCTAAAAGAGCTGCTTTCAATTGTTTTTATTTTTGAAACAAAAGTTTTTGAAAATGAAAAAATTTTTTTATTTTTTTAAAATTTTTTTCAATAACATGTTTTTTAGGCTTACCTTTTATTTATATAAAAATAACGTTAAGTTTTCTTAAAAATAAAAATTTTTGATTAACGTGAGATCACGTATCACCTTATAAAAATATTAAACTTTTAATAATAAATGGAAAAATAATTCGCAATATGAAAAAAACACCGTCACAAATTAAATCAAATATAAAACATCGGGATGAACTTTTAGAAGCTACAAAAAATGAATTTGAAGCAGGATTAGTGAAAACTGGGAGGGGTGCACACGCTTTTGTGTATAAACCTAATGATTCAATAGGAGTAACTTTTACATCAAAAAAACAAAACGATTCGTCTCTTGAAATTATGCAAATTGAAAACACTAAAGAAATTAAAATCTATGCGCAACGATTCGATAACAATAATGATACTACAAAACTTAACGAAATCAAAAACTCCGATTTACAGCTTCTTATTAAAAATCATGGGTATGTTGCAGCTTTACAAGCTAGTAAATTAATAGCACAGACAAACCAAAAAACTATAGTTTTAAATACTCAAAATACTCAAATAATTACCGAAATTACAGAAAAAGACAAAAACACTTGCAAATTTTTTTTAAATAGATTCGGCAGTATTGAAAAATTCGACAAAGCTTTTACGGCTCGTCAGTATCTCATTGCTTTAAAATCAAATTCTGAAAAAATGTTTTTTTTATTAATGAATTCAAATTTTGAAGAACGGCCCCTTATTTATTTACAATACAAAGAAACCTATGATCAACTTTGTGCTTTAGATTTAAAAGAAGATTATAGTTTAATTTTAATAAAAAATAAAATCGATATTTTACTTAATATAAATCAATAGAATTTTTAATATTTTTTTTTAAATACTTCGTTTTATAACATTTATTTTAATTAGTTTTTAAATTAAAATATAAAAACATTGTTTTTATTAATATAAATATTTATTTATGGAGAGATATCAAATTAGCTATATTGACTGCGCCGGTACTAAATGTAAAAATTTACAAAAAATTAATACTATTGAAATGTTTTTTTATGTTACCATGAACAATGAGTTTGCTATTGATTATAATTTTCATCGAGTTGATTTATTTCTTTGAAAAGAAATACTTGAAATTCATAAAGATTGCGTCAATAAACCTCGCTTATATAATTTTTTAAATGAATTGATCGAATCTAATGATATTAAAGATTCTTCAGAATATTACACTTTTAAACTTACTTCAAAAGATTTTAATTTATACAGAAACATTAATTTAATTATGTATTTAGAAGATAAAAAAACATCTTGAAATAATTTAGACGAGTCTGTACGCAGTAATACTTGAAAATCTTAATTTTTGATTAATTTTTTATTCAATTTTAAAATTATTGAACATTTTTTCTAATTTAAATCTTTTTTATTATAACACCTGTTTTACGAATTTATTTGTAAAAAACTTTTCTTTTTTTCTTAGGAAAAATATTTTCAATTTACTTGATTAATTTTTAAATTTAATACAATCGTTTAATTTTTTTAATTTTGATCTCTTTACTAAAACACAAACGAAGTTACGCACTAGCTCTCATTTTTATTCAAAATAAAAATATAAAAACAAATGAATATAATTTTAATAATCATTAAATAAAAAATAAGCGGTTTTAAAAACATAGTTTATAAATTTGAAATGAATTTAGCAGCTGTTGAAAATTTTTCAAATGTCTATAATATAGAGTGTATACAAGACGAAAACAGTTTTAATGGTTGGTTCAAACTTAAAATTAAATAAATTTGAAATACAGCTATATTTTAAAAGAATGTAGTACACGCGTAGAATGCAATCGTTTTTCAGATTTTTATTATTGACGAAAAAAACGTTACGAAAAAAAAATACAAATCGATAAAAATAAAAAAAATAACCTATGCGCTATTATTATATATAATTACTTTGAAATTTATAAACATTTTTTTTTATAGAAAATATTTCAGTTTAATCAATTTTATTAGTGACTTTTATAACTAATTTTAAACTTTTTTATTAATTTAGTCTTTGAAAATTTTAAATAATAACATTTAATGTCGTAATATTTGTAACGACACTGATTTATTTGTTAATATCTTCTCTCTTTTTAAAATTTATTCTTATATCGATAAATTTATATATTAGTTTTTTTAAATTTTAATTAGTGTTAAAATTTTTACATTAAAAAGTATTTTTTTATTTTTATGTAAAAAATTTCTGTTAAACACGACTAATGATAAAACAGAAGACGGTGTTTTTTGTACAAATTTTTATTTTAATACTGTCGCACGCAACCAGTGTTTTTATGAATTATTGATTAACTTTTATAAATATTTTTTTAAATTTATTAACGTTTGTTTCAACTGTATGAAAAACAAAGACGAGGGTACTTTGCACAAATTAAAAAACATTAATAAAATTATAGATTTATGAATAATTTATTTTATTAAACTATTTTCGTTAATTTTATTGTTTAATATTAATTTTTCTTAGTTTATTTATACATAATTATATACGTGAAATTTTTTTTTTGAATTTTAATTTACAAAGCACTTAAAATATTAATCAATATTCAAATTTTTTTTTAATTCACAATTATCTTTTATCAGAATTCTTTTAAATATTTTAACACATAAAAAAATTTGTTAAAAATTTAAAATTTCAAATTTTTAATAAATTTTAAATTAAATTGTTTACCACGCTCATTACAATATTTATTTATTTTTTTAAGTACGCTTAAAAAAATAAATAATTGATTGTAGCCTTATTTACTAATCTACTCTATTAGAGATTATAATTAGCGTTGAACCCTCACGTCACAGATATAGAATTATACAACGAAATTTTAAAAACAGGTCTTGAATTTGTAAATAGCTTTGATAACGGCACTCATTTAATAAGAATGTGCGCACGTTATCACACTAAACGAGGATACAGTTTAATAACACTAGACGAGTATAATTTTTTACAAAATCTATCTATAAGAATTCATCTAGATATTAATTTAAAAAAAACGCTTTGATACTGAGGAGGGATAATAAACGAAGGGGAGTGATCTCTTATTACGTGTTATACCAGTCAACCTCAAACTTTTTTTAATGATTTAAATAGAATTGATAATGTTATAACAAATAATAATATTTTTCATTATTATAATAGACCTATTTTATTAAGAAACACAACTTTATTGTCTTTTGTTGATATATCTAACGATATAAACTTAACTCCTAATTCGTTAATAAATACTAGTATTCGTACAATAGTAGATAACAGTTTATCAATGATAAGTGACATTCATTATGACATGTGAAGAGATCGAAACTATCAAATAATAGAATTTGATGGAAACTCGTTCAGACTTAATATTTTAAATAATCGTTTATACGATAGCTTTTCTAATAGATCTGATCAAATGATAAGAGATATTGATGAAAGAAGCAGACAGATAAGAAACATTACGGGATATGGAGAAGGTTACAGAAGACTACAAAATAGATTATAATGAGATTTTTTTTAATAAATAAAATTATTGATATTGATATATGAAAAATAGAGGAGGGGTACGTGTATATACGTAAAGATAAAATTTTATGAAAAAAAGAAAATGATTTAACATCTAAAAACAATTTATTAGATATTGAACTTATAGATAAGGGAGGTATTAATTTAAAAAACAAAAAAAAAATTGAAAACGATTGAAAAGATTGGTGGGTTTGAAAATTTTTTTTAAAAAACGAAATTAACGTAAAAAATGAAATAATTGTAGAGGATTTGGGGTTTACGGAAGATTTTTTTAAAAAGATAAATTATGATTGTATGCATTATGTTACTGAAAAAATAGAAATTACAAAAAGTAATAATAAAATATATATTAAATATTCTAACAAAGACTCTTATAAAGTTTTTAGATTATTAAAATCAATATTGTATGAATTGAATGGAGATTTTATAGGGTTAAACACTGAGGTAGAAATAAACGATTTGCTAGATGTGTATTATTTAATTAAATCAAAAGAATTGATTGAATTGACTCTAGAAGAGGAAGATTTTAATTTAATTAAATATTTAAAATTTTATTTTGAATAACATTTGTATATTTTAAAAACTACGTTAGTTATTTAATAACGAGGCGTTAGTATTTATTTTTTTTTATAAATTTATACACATTGATTAAAATTATTTGTTAAATAATATAGAAAGTTATTCTTTAAATTGCAACATTGCTTTAGATATAGTTTTATTTTTATTTTTATTTTAAAATCATTTATTTTTTAATTAAAAAATAAATGATTAGAGAGAGAGGTGTATTAAGCGAAGTCTAGGATGAGGGGTGAGGAGTATAGTAAGCGGAGTCTAGGATGAGGGGTGAGGAGTATAGTAAGCGGAGTCTAGGATGAGGGGTGAGGAGTATAGT
>Ga0302271_10000250_pt1 | contig 50746 bp, 38 predicted proteins | sample III_Bog_N1_1_FD_198767 | JGI IMG/M metagenome (GOLD analysis project Ga0302271, IMG submission 198767) | Peat permafrost microbial communities from Stordalen Mire near Abisko, Sweden - III_Bog_N1_1 | ecosystem: Environmental > Terrestrial > Soil > Wetlands > Peat | place: Sweden: Abisko...
TGTTTATTTAAAATCTGTAGATATTCCCAGCAGTGTAAGCTACCAAGCATTTATCGTAATTTAATCTTGATGTTGTTTTGCTTGCTTTGAATCATCTCTCACTTGCTAGGAGAAGTATTTTGTGGCTTAGAGTAGATTTATCATTGAGTTTCTTGCAGATACAAAACACAATGAAAGTACCAACGAGACTAAAGAATATGACTTAATCAGTGCTAAAATAAGCCAGAAGAAACTGGAAAAAGGGAATCAACATGTAAGAAGCTCAACAATCGCCATCTAAACATTCTAGGAAACCCGTAGTTATCCAAGCAATGCCCCCACAAAATATTTGTAAAACTGCCGAGAAGAGTGTAGAAAGTCAGTAAAAATGTGAGGTAATGATCGTAATTGACTTTGGTTAGCCCGTAGGTCTTGAAATTAGCTATGATGAACATCCATGGATTACTTATTAGTAATTCATCAGCATAAATAATCAAAAAGGATTAAGTTTTTATGCAATCAATCACAGTATGGTTGCCCTTAGTGTTGTTATTGCTAGGCTCAGTAGTGTCCTCAGAAGCATAGATCTTTATTTCAATATCTTGTTCTTCAGTTTCGTCTTCTTGTTATTTGTCTTCAGCATATTCAAAGAATCAGAAATATCCCAGGGATACTGAGATTTTAAGGCATAGATTCATAGTTGGTACTTTAGATACGATTTCCTCTTGGAATAGCTAGTAGATCTATTCAGAGGATAAAGGAAAACAATTAATGAGTGTTTTTGGATAAAGATACCAATATAAGTAAATATTCAGATGATAATAAATAACCCCTTATGCAAGTTGATTATGCATTTTGGTTGTGAAATGAACAAAGGAATTGGTTTGATTAAGCTCGCATGACTGCTGCTTGGATGCTGATGAGCGATGTGTCTATTTAGGTTCATATCACTCCCCACAGAGTCTTTCTGGCTGCATAGTCAGCTTCTTAGTATCTGATGAAGCCAATGTAATTTAATGTCTTTTAAGCATTAGAAAGATGTAATAATTTCTATTTTCGATTATTTTGGATTTTTTATATTATTCATGACGTAAAAAGTTTCAGAGGATAAATTAATACTTTTTGTTTCCTCTAATGAATGGAAAATATTAAAAAATTTAATTAATATCTTGGGTAAATAATTTTTAAATAGCCTTTCCATCAAAAAACAATGGATTTTGGTTGAGAAAGGAGTTAGAGCTGCAATACCTAAGTAAAAAGGGACTGCATAACGATTTTAAGAGATTTATACAGACAAATTGAAGTAAATCTAATTGAAAAGATGGGATAAATCTCCATTCTAACTAAATTGAGTTTAACAAACTAATAGGCTTCCATGGTGTGATTGGCACCTGCAAATAAGTTGCAAACTGACTAAACTGCTTGAATAGATTTTTCATAATTACATTTCATCAATTTTCTTATTATTTCTATCATTAAAATCTTTAGTATTATCCTCAGTTCCGTTTCCTTCTCCTGTACTCTTCTATGAATATCTTGGTTGTGATTCGCTGTCGTTGATCATACAAACCAAACCAAAAGAGACTGCAGTTCCAATAAGAACTACAAAAATTATCTATTCTACACTCAGCCATGTAAGCAGCATCTACATTAAGGGAAGCAACGCATAAGAAATGACCATTGTCGTTCCTTAGTAAGGTATTAATTCAGCTCCTGTATGCAGCCCATAAATATTCACTAACCCGGGAGAAAGTATCGTAGTGATTCCCTTGTAGCTCATCCCCAGAATCTCAAAAGTCCTAAGTTTACAAAAGATTAAGATAATTGTCTCCAAAACACATAAGAAACCTAATGAATCTTACAGGAAAAAGCCTATCCTTGAAGAATTGAGGAAAGGAAACAGCACAAAGGATGTCAAATAGACCACAATAAGCCAGCGAAACACAACAGTAAAACCAATTTTATCTGAGAGATGCCCCCAAAGAATGTTTGTTATGCTTCCTAAGAGTGTGCAGAATATCAGCAAGAAAGTCAAGAAGTAGTCATCATTAATTTTAGTTAGCCCATAAGTCTTGAAGTTAGCCAGGATAAACAGCCAAGGACAACTAATTAGGATAGTCGCAGCGTAAATTACAAGAAAAGGTCGAGTTGCTATGCATTGTCGAGCAGTTAGTTGAGAATACTAAGAACATGACAATTAGGGGAGGGTTGAATGGACTTATTGTGGTTGTTATTGCTATTCTTACTCTTGTGCGTGCTGTTGTTCAAGCATTGATTCTTCTTCATTTGCCTGCGCTACTGCAGATTATTATTGCTCTTAGTTTGTGTTGTGAGATATTAAGAGAAGGCCAGGAAAGCAAAATAACGCTTAAATACAGCCTAATATAAGATTCATAGTTGGTACTCGATTTGCGATTTCTCCTTCGAAGATCTAAAATGTCTAGTAATCCACAGCAATCAAAGATATTAAACAATGGCTTAAAATCAAGCGAGTCTGTTGGAATTCTTGTTATTCCTTTCATAAAATAATATTATTATTTGTGTATTTACTTATGTCCCTTCCTTGTACTGAATGGATGCTCGTCTATTTTCTGGATTAGCAATGTATGTAGCAATAAGACACACTAACAGAGTGCTAAATCCAAAGAAAGTCAGTGTTATACCAGTAATCGACCCAGTTTTCTTTGGAAAGTAGCTCCAAACACAATAAAGCAACGGCATGTAGGAGAGTCCATAACATGAACTCAATACAAAAGAGCTCAAAAACGCATAGATGTAGAACTACTCTATTTAAGAGGAGATCAAGAAACAAGTTGTGCTGAGAATAAATGAGCTTCTAATCATGAATTCATATCCGAAGCGCTTGGCTAAGGGCATTGAAACTATCGCGATCAGACTAGATGGAATCCCTGATAGCATCACAAGCAAAGCAATATCTGTCATGCGCAAGGAATTGTCTTTCTAAGTGAAAGACAACAAACAAAAATGATTTAATTAAAGTCTTCATTCCTAGCCATGCAACTCTAAAAGCATAATGGATTGAAGCAGTTCAATTGTTCTCCAAGCCCAACTTGAATAAGCATTTCTTACTTGATGAAAGAACGAGAAGTAGTATATGATCACTGTAGCCTGCACGCTGATAAGTCCACTGCCTAGTTTTATGAGGAGAGTTCCCCAAAATGTCTTCTTCGCATCTGTGCTTACGCTTCTATACCCCACAATATCAACAAAATCTGCTATTTTCTGAATCATTTGGTGCTTTAGTTGTGCTCAAAAAATGGAGATGGATTGATTGAGACAATGAAATACCTCTTTTTTGTTATGAATGTATGTATTTGAATTGTAAATTTGACTAGTTTTTTGCAGAAAAGATGCAATTAATAATTTGAGATTGTTCCAAATGTTCTTCATAATACAATACAAGCAAAGGTGTAAGTAATCAACACAAAATCATAATAGTCTATTATATTGCATTTAACATATCTGTTATCTTTTTCTTAATGACTTTTTGGCTCAAGATAAAAAGTGTATTTTAGCTGAGCTAATAAGCGTCAGAAAGCTTCAATAAAAATTATTAATTACAAAGAATGAAACGGACACAAAGACACAAAAATAACAAGGATAAACTAGAATGCAATGAGAGTAAATCAATAGATATTTTTATTACCACAATTATTATTAATTTAAGAGTATTATTTTAATATGTTTATTTAAAAACCTCAGATATTTCCAGCAGAGTTAGCAGCTGCTCATTTATCGTCATTTGATCTTGTTGATTTTGCTTGATATAAATCATCTCTCACTAGCCAAGAGAGGTATTTTGTGGAGTAAAGTAGATTTGTCATTGAGTTTCTTGCAGAAACAAAACACTATGAATGTACCAACGAGACTAAAGAATATGACCTAATCAGTGCTAAAATGAGTCAGAAGAAACTGGAAAAAGGGAAGCAACATGTAAGACAAGAACATACTCGTCCCTTAGATTGAGATTATCTGAGGGCCGTATTTCATCCCGAATATCTAAATCAACCCTGGGGAGATTATCGCCATGATCCCCTTATAACTGGCTCCAAGAATCTAGAAAGTGCTTTTAAATGCAACAAAGAACACAATTAAAAGGAGCATAACACAAAATAGCAGAAAAACTTAAAATTATTCCTCAAAAGAATAATATTTTTGTAGAAGATATATTCATTTTTGTGAGTGTTTGATTACATAAAGAACCCAAGTTTCGAGGAATTAAAGATTGGGAAGAGTACGCTAGATACTAAGAAACTCAACAATAGCCATCTAAACATTCTAGGAAACCCGTAGAGATCCAAGAGATGCCCCCAGAAAATATTTGTAAAACTGCCGAGAAGAGTGCAGAAAGTTAGTAAAAACGTAAGGTAATGGTCGTCATTGACTTTGGTCAGCCCGTAGGTCTTGAGGTTAGTTGTGATGAATATCCATGGATTACTGATTAGTAATCCACCAGCATAGATAATCAAAAAGGATTAGGTTTTTATGCAGTCAATCACAGTAATGTTGCCTTTAGCGTTGTTATTGCTAGGGTCAGTAGAGTCCTCAGAAGCATAGACCTTCATTTCAATATCTCGTTCTTCAGCTTCGTCATCTTTTTAGTTGTCTTCTGGTACATTCAAAGAAACGAGAAATATCCCAGGGATACTGAATATCATTTGAAAGATTGCTAGACATAGATTCATAGTTGGAACTTTAGATACAATTTCCTCTGGGAATATCTAGTAGATCTAGAAGGGATAAAGGAAAAATAATTAATGAGTGTAATTTAATAAAGATACAAATATGTAAGTAAATATTTTGAAGACAATAATAATAATTCCTTATGCAAGTTGATTGTGCATTTTGATTGTGAAATGAACAAATGAATTGATTTAATTACATTAGATCCTTCTTTGAATGGAATAGATGCAGGCATATTATCTGGATTAATAATTTTAACAGCCATAATACAGACAAATAAAGTGCTGAGATTAAACGCAGATAAGGATAACCCATTTGCAGCTCCTGTTTTCTTTGGAAAGTGGCTCCAGAGACAATACATTAATGGAGTAGAAGTCAGCCCGTAACACAAACTTAGAATAAACGCGCTGAAAAAAGCATAGAGATAGAAGTTATCGAGTTGAGAAGCGATCAGCGAACTGACTGAAGTGAAAATTAATGCGAGTCTCAAAGTGAACTTAAACCCAAAGCGATTTGCAAAGGGAATTGAAAATACTGCGATTAGATTGGAAGGCACTCCAGAGAGCACAACCAGCAAGGACATGTCCGTGATTCGAAGTCCTTCATTTTTCTTGAGAAATACAATGAAAAAGCCATTAAATACTTTCAGGCATGGTTGTGTATGAATTGTCATGGATGCTATTTGGGTACCATTGAGAAGTAAGAAAAGTAGTAGATCATGACTGTTGCTTGGATGCTGATGAGCGATGTGCCTATTTTGGTTAATATTACTCCCCACAGAGTATTTCTAGCTGCATGATCAGCTTCTTAGTATCCTATGAAATCAATGTAATTTAGGATCTTTTTAAGCATTCGAAAGAATTAATAATTTCTTTTTAAGATTATCTTGGCTTATTTACTAGAGGCTTGTTCTTGGATGGTGGATTGGATCCTAAGGTCTGGGTGAATAAGTAAGTTAGATCATTATTATTCAAAAAAGAGTCAAAACTAAACTTGAACCATTATTTGAAGGCATTTAGGGAATTATTGTTCCAACTAAGTATGCTGTATTAGTTAGCGTTGGCCTTATTAAATATTTTAATATTCTTTCAAATCTAGTGTTGAAATCCTAAACTAACTGTTTTTACGTGGGCAGTTCAAAGAGAAAAAAGTAGCAAGTAACTCACAATTACATATTGCTAAATTTAATTGATTTATTAATCAAGGCTATTTCAAGTCTATCTTTCATGAAAGCAGCATAATTTTATTAAATGGGGTTAATAACAGTTGTAGCAGATGGCAGATTTTTGGTTTTTAAGAAAATGAATAGAGATCACAAAATATTATTGGTTACTAGGCAGAAAACTAATCACTAATAGAAATGATGTTAAGCATTCGTTTATTAATTGATTTATGCCTATTTCTTGATTTGAAGCAATAGTCTAAGGTAAGTAGAAATAGATGTTATTGCCTCAACAAAAGTAGCAATAAACCTGACTATCAATCATTTGATTTAAGAAATTCAGACAGGTCGATGTTAGACAGGACAACAACATCAACAAGTAACTAGCTATCCCATCAACGGACTGATAGTGCAGCTCAAAAGAAAGTAAAAGAGCTCAAGAAAAATTCTTATGTGTGCATTCCATTAATCTCTCTCAATATTTCTTTCCTTAGGATGAGTTTTTGCATGAGCGGCGTCCATTAACATCATACATATCTCGAGAGCGTCAACTTGGTAGATCATTACCAAACTCTCCTGATTTGGCAGCTACCTCTCGAGTTGTACTCGACTGTCCAGCTGTAGTAATCAGATAAACAATCACTAAGAAAATGCCTAGACTTGATCAACTGAGCCCAGAGGTCTTTCCAAAGAAGAAAATAGCAGCCAAGATATGCATTGATAAAGTACAATACTTTGACTATTACAGTAGAGTAAGATGATGGGTTTGGTGTATGTTTATCAGGAATAACTCTATGCAGAACAATCCACCAACAGGAGTAAAATCAAAGAGCTCAAAGAGGAAGTCATTGTGCTCAAGACTAAGAATGCTGTTCTAGAAGTAAGAAGCTTTCACGTTAGCAATTCAAAATGGATGAATTGTTGAACTTTTCATCAAAAGAAAGAAACCAAGAAGCTGGAGAAGATCATTGAGGAAAGCCAATCGACTTCTATCCTCCTCTAAGGCAAAGATGCTTAGTCTTTCATGAGAGAAACAGTAAGCAAACAACATCAACAACTCCTCTTGACTGGCTATCACACTGCTGATATTTCTCCTGCTCATTTTCATCAATGAAAGTTGTTTGAATTGTTTTTAATTTTTGAAAGAATGGCGTGAGTCTCTACTTAAGAAAGCAGCTAAGAGAAGCATAAAGTGATATCAAAGCTTTGAATTGCAAACTAGAAGCCTTCAAAAAGCAATCTACATTCACGAAACTGCAAGAAGCATAAGTAAAAAAGCAATCCTATGACTTATTAAAGACAACAATTCATAAAAAGAATATTTGTAAATGGCATTGGGTATTATGACTCATACAATTCTCAAATCAATAGGTCGAGACCGAAGTATGGAAAGAGTAATGCTAGACATTGAAGCAGAGTCTTGAGCAGTGCATAATTCTAAACACAAAGTACCAAAACATTCAAAAGAGATCCAATAAATGTATGCATTTTTCCTCTCCCCTAAAACAGAGTCAATTGCTTGACTAAGACCTCCAAGAAGATCCAAGAGCTAAAAAGGCACAATCTCGACATGGCAAGACTTGTCCATAAGCTGGAGAAACAACTCAACGAAGCTATTGTAAAGATCTAAACATGTGTACATATTTTGTTATCCCTATGTATTGTTCTTTACTTGCAGGCTCGAGAAACTGAATGCGAGAAGCAGATCAAGAAGCTTCTCTAAGATCGTGGTAGTTTATCGAAGTAGCTGAGTGCATTACAAGAAGAAGAACTTAAGAAAGAAGAGCTCAGAAAAGCTAAGGAGCAGCTTCTGGCTGATGACTATGCTTAACTAACCAACCGTAGAACTGGATTAGGATAGAGTGGAAATGCTTAACTAGAGCTAATCTCTCGATAGAAGAACGATTTGCTGAAATTAGCTAAGGAAAACGATAAACTGAATAACCAACTCATCATCAAAATAGAGAAAATTAAAGACATCGAAGAGAAACATAGGAAGGACACAACGTAATGGCAGGTAAGCTGCTCTAAGAAGATAACTCTATTGATATAAAAAATGAATATTGATCAAATTCTTTGAATATTTATGCTAGGAGAAGATAGAGACCATGCGGATTTAGAAAGAGAGCGCAGAGAAGAGCTTCTACGAAGACCAAAGTGTGCTCAAAAGCTAAGAAGAAAAAATCAGAGCCCTTGAAGAAATGCTGGAACACTTGCAAGAATCCAGTTCAAATGAATTCATCAGGACTGATGTCAAGAGGAAACAATCTGTAAAGTAGCAGTAATAACAATAGTAGTATTAAGCGAAGAGTCATTACAGAGTTGAGTCATTAGATCAAAAGCTCAAAGATCAGTAGCAATAATAATAGTAACAGCAATAACTCAAACTCTAGTGGCAGTAATAGCAATAGTAATCAGTGCCTCCTTTGCAGCCGAACACGCTTAATCACTTATAATTATCATAAGGTGGTGGAGTCAGTAGCATAATAGCACGTAGTATCAATGGAATCTTCAACAACAGCTTAGAAGATCATCAATAACCACCTAATGTTTCTTAGAATCATCAAGCAACATCTCAAATCGAAATATAAATACAATAACCTTAACACCAGCAGCAATAATTAGCTAATAACTCTAATAGTTATAAACCAGTGGAAAATGGAAGTAGTCCTCAAGGTTAGCAAGCGAATTCGTAAGCTGCTGAGAATATTTTTGAGAAATTAGGTAGGAAGCGAAGAGGCAGTCTGCTAGCATTGCAGCAAGTACTGACGCAGCAAAGGAAACTTATGGTTCGGGTGAGTTAAGTCGATGTGAGCAAAGCAGGACTTGCATTGAAGTATCAGCTGATGTGCAAAAATATCGAATACAGCGAGATTGATGGATATATCATCAGCAGCGATATTCGCAGGAAAGGGAAAGGAAGCATTCTTGAAATAGTTAGTATTCTCATGAAAGACCCGTTTGCGATGCCTCAAATAGACGATGCCATCAACATAGCTAGGTACATAGTCGAAGACAACAGTGAATCGAAGATAATGTTCGATGAAAGCAGGTCCATAGAGAGCAGTGTTGTTAAGACAGTGCTCAAGAACCTAGTTGGGAAGTACAGTCTATTCTAAGAGCAGGAATATCTCAGTGTCTATGCAGCGCTGTCAAAGGTATAAAGAGAACCTTTTGATATTTACGCTGAAGATATTAAATAATATTTGTGGTTGTTGATTGTTGTTTGAATCGTAGTTATTCACGCAGCAAGGCCAAGGGATCCAGCAGAATATCGAGTACTACAAGAAGTAGCAGAAGAATAATATGGAAGCTGGAATGTGTAGCAGCGAGGATTTTATGAAGGCACTGAGCGAATTCGAGAGTGCACTCTTATCTAGACATGTGGAGTTCATCACCATGAAATTCTTTGAACTCTCCCAGTCAATCGAAAGAGTACCTTATCTTGTGGTAATTGAGATGTTATAAGATTCAGCACTCCAGAGATACTAGCAAGGTATCGAGAGAAAGGAACAACTATTTCAAGGCAATTTAAGAGATATTGGATTTCATTATGACCAACCAGCTTGAGAACAAGCAGCATAGGAATTTAAACATGAAAGCTAATGCCTTTGCATGTTGATATTTTTCTCGAGTTATTGCTCAATAGTGTTTTAGCTGATTTTAGGGTGTGTTATTATGGATATGTAGAAAGGCATTTTTAACAGATGATTCTTTCTGCTAGAGTTCATTCAACCATTAAGACAGATATTATTAGTCTGAGACAGATGTTGTCATATTGTTCTGAATGTTGAAAACATGTTAAGAAATGTTATGAATATTGTACCACCTTTAGGTTCTCCAGAATATCCCTCTTCATCCTACTTATCATCTGTTTTCAGGTGACAATAAGTGAGACAATTATGTATTCATTATTGTGGGAATTCTTGAGTTTGTGATTGCTAGCTATCCTATGGTGGTTGCTTTATATTGGTTCTTCGTGGCGTATTGAATATTCTGATCTGCAGACTCCACAGAGCTTTTAGCTAATCATGCTATTATTTGATCGCTAGGTGTTAAGTAAAACATTAATTTGGAAGTAAGAGAGAGAATGAAGAGAGAAAGGGATGAAACAGATAGAACAATCAAAAAATAATAATTAGTAGCTAATCAAATCAAATTCTCTTTGCATTTGGTTGGCGCTTTAAAGTTGAAAACAAGAAAAGCAATTCTTTTTTAAGATAAGACAGATATTTTCAAGTGATTTGTTGTCGTAGCAGCTGTTGTGCAACGAAGATAAAAATGAGCAGTAAAGCAGATACTCACAGAGACGAGTTAGAGTAACTAAGAAAAGAATACCAAGAGTATTAAAGTAATCATTTAAATATCTTGAATGCTAAATTTCTAAGATAGATATTTTAATGCAGAACGAGCTGGATTTGGAAAGTTGAAATGATGCGTATCTTATTATAACTAGTGTGATTTCTTTTGTGATTGTCTAGCTACATCCGAGGAGATTCAGCGTGAGCTGGAAGCACAGTTGGATGAAGCAGATAAGAATTGCAATGTCATGGCTTCGTAAATTGAAGAACTTAAAGCTGCAAACAAAAAATACAAGGTAAGAATTGCATCATAAGTCATTGGTACATGGAGAAACATTAAATATTATTGAGTTGGATGGAGTAACTCTGGAGGCTAAGAAGATTGTGAGTTTTAAATAAATTGTAAGATTTTTGTTATAAATGAATAAGGCAAATTCAGATGAATCTGAAAGCAGGTTAATGAAGGAACTAGATAGATACAAATAGCAAGCTCAAGACTAAGAACTTACTTTAAGAACACTCAGCAAAGCTAAAGTGGAACTAGAAAATGACAATGATGCGCTCATACAACAAAACAGGTAGAGTTTTACAGCAAAAAGAGCAAAAGAGTTATGGAAATATTGAAAGAAGAGGGGGAAATATTATTGGGTTGGATAAATATGTAAAATCACTGATGGATGGTTTTAGGGAATTGCAGAGCATTGTGAGTGAGTTAGAGGAGAAGATTGAGAGTTAGCTTGAAGAACTAGCTATGATCTAAACTGAGCTGGAAGACACCAAAGCTAATTCGGCAGAACAAATAGAGAGACTCAAACAGCATAATCTAGGTGAGATAGAATTGTTAACAGTCGCCGAATTGATTGATACTTTACTTAAATAATAGAGACTCAACAAGAACTATTTGCAGTCACAGCTAATGCAAAAAGAAAAGAAGAAGAGCACTTGAAGGAATAGAAACAGTAATTATAAACTGCAGGATAGCAGTAGTTGATAAATGCTCATGATGATAATGATGACCACCATGATAAAGAGGAAGAGAATGATCAAGTGGGGGCATTGGTTGATGGGAATGTCAATAGAACTAACAATTAAGATATTGAAAAGAGGTCTATTTAGGAACAAGTTAGTCAAAATAAAGATGTATTGCCATTATCAGAAGTAAATGCTACATGTACATTAGAATCTGCTAAAAATGAAGGAAAACAAAAAACTGATCAAGTTGAAGAAGTAGATATGCTGTCAATCAACGGAAAACAGTAAGAGAAGTAACAAACATCGCATTAAACAGAAAATACTGAAGATGCAGGTGAAAAGAATATTTCAGTTGGCTCTGTTGCTACTCAAGCTATTGTGGCTGAAACACCTCCAATCTCTGCTAATATCAATCGGCAACAATAAACAATTCCTGATCATTCTAGCTTTATCCCTCAATCTTCTATTAACGATGCAGTACCTACCAATCACAACTCCATTTAATTATCAGCGTTAGTAGTAAAAGATAACAAGCAGTAGGCTTAGCAATAATAGGAATCTAAACTGTAGAATTGCAAGCTAGAAGTCTAGCAGCTACTTGATAGCAGATAAGATTTCAAGAATTCCTTAACAGTTGTGTCAGCAATCATTAGGTAGTTAGATATTTCAATGGCAGATATTCAAAATAGAAGAAAAACCTTAGGTAGTAATAGAGTTAATACAAATAGCAAGAGTGACAATAGTGTTAGTGGAGCAGGAGCAGATATTAAGAATTTATCTGGAGTTGTGAAGAAATAGAAGCAACAGATTCCACTGCAAACTAACTCTTGAAGGTAGTTGACAGAGAGATATATGAAGGAATTAATTGAGAGGATGATTGATTGCAGGGGAGATATAAAATAAAAGAGACTCATTTGAAAGGGAATGGCGTTGTTTAGTGATAAAGGAAATAATTAATTTGCAAGATGAGATTTACTATTCTTGATCTATTATTGCAAGAGTGATTTGTAATCCTTCATTTCTGTTAAATTTTTCTCTAATAAATATGTCTCTCCTCTTTAAGTATTTTTAATGGAATTGACTTGAAAAAAATAGCAATGTTGCATGATGTCCTTAATCTTATTTGTGTGCTTCTTCTATTAACTTTCTTCTTGTTCTTCCTCACCTTTCATCCAAAACAAGATTTGTCACTAACTAACTTAATTCCAGAAGGTTTGTCTGATTTTGTTAATTAAGAAATTTTGGTTGACTCTTCTGGTTAGAAAATATTGATATTCCTTCAAAAAAAAGAAAGATGAGCACTCAAATGCTGAATAATCTCAAACGCAAAGGCCTAGGCGTCTTCCTGGATATTCTAAGACTACACAGACAAAAACTGCCATTCGAAATGAGATCATTTGGTAGCTAGCATATATTTTGTTTATTATTTCTGCAAAACAATCATTCAAGAATCAATGCATAATTTCCAGATGCTGATGCTACTCCAAGAACTGCCAATTTCAATTAATAGTTTGCAATTTAATGGTTGTTATCAATACAAAACAGGTGATGTGTATGTCAAGCAAGAGTTCAAGCAGTTCCATCATGAAGCAAATGCAAAATAATATGAAATGTTCCTTTAACAATGGTAACAACACCAACAAGAATGCTATCTCATCTTTATCTTTTGCTGTATTTCCTTTAGGGAATAGTATGCGAGTGATCTACGCGGAACGAAAGATGGCAAACAAATCGGCAAGCAGATCTCATCAGAAGAGAAAGATTTCTTGAACGAAGAGCAGCTCAAAACACTGGACTTGCTTCAGGTTGAGACTAAAAAGGCAATGAATTCTAAGTGATGACTGACATCTATTTCCATACCTAGTTATCTGTGTGTGTGTTTCTAAGTTTATTTGTATTCACGTAAGTTCTTCTTTTTGTTGGCATAAAGCAATGATTAAATAACAAGAAATCTCCTAAGATGTTCTGCTAATTAGTTACACTAAACTAAAATCAATGCAAAGTAGTCAGAATAAACTATCCATATGAAGAAATACAAAAATGATATCTACATATATTTTGATAAATTATTGCCTTTAAAGCATTCAAAAATAGCAATTGACTCTAGTGATCATGCAACCAGACAGCGAATCAGGCTACCATTTGATCTTTTGAATACACAGATTTCTTGTCTTGTGAGCGCTTCATATCCTCCCTTCATCTCTCCTTATTGGCTTTAACAGATGCTGTATGGCTGCTATTTTTTACTTGTGTGCTTCTTCTTGTAGTTGCTTAGCAATAGCCATTGCTTCTTTCTTTTTGATTATCTTAGAGTCCTGCTGCTGCTCTTGGTTGGGATCCAGCTAAGATAATGTTGCCTTTTTCTTCATTTTCAACTGTCAAAAAATAAGGAATTACATCAAATACAAGATCATAAGTATGGAATAATTTTGTTATTGTTTATGATAAATGCATGTACAAATGATTCGTTGAAGGGATTTCTAAGTCGTTGAAGAGCCAGCTTGCGTCTGTTGTCAGCAACAACATTCTAGACTTCTTCTTTGGACAAGTGGCTGTCCATGAGCAGCTGCTTCTCTGCTTCGAATTTGCTGTTAGTTGTGGAGATAGCAATTAGAAATACTATTACAAGAAGGTGATTCGTTAAGACATTGAATGCTGCTTACTAGTTATTGAGTTCAACCTTTGATTCTCTGGTTTATGTCTAACGCTTAGCAAAATTGAACTTATCTGATAACAGGTTCTACAATCTTCCAATTCGTTGCTTTCTTGTCTCTGTAGTCACTTAGCCAAACCATAACAGACAACAATCATAGTCAATCTTTTTAAAAACATTAATAATTGCTTTACATGTGCCTTCTGAGGAGTCTTAATGTGCAATGGTGCTGGCATACATGGTCTAGTTATGGACATCTTGCATAGCGTACTTCGAAGCAGAATTAAAGTTCAGTGTGCCCATCGATGAGTGTGCCATCACTGACTTCCAATATAAGCGCTTCTCGATGGACTTCTCGAAGTTCCTAGTCAAAATAATCGTAAATACGCTTGCCTTCAATACAGTCATTGAATCATCCCTAATGCCAACGGCAAGACCATCCAATTATGCTATTGTTATCTTCTTCTTTTTGGTGCTTACCTAAACTGCTCGCATAGTTCAGAGATATTGAACCTAACTTTTGTGCAGTATCTTAATAACTTCTTTGTAGAGGCATCATCAAATTTGCGGAACTCCTTTTGTCTTACCATAACTCGAAACGAATCTATGCAGTCTCTGATAAAATCAGCTGATCGCTCGTAGACTGTCACGTTGTCTTCAAATACCTCCGATTCTTCGCCGATATCTTTTATCAAGAACTTCAGGTACCCTCCTTTTTTAGAGGTTCTGTCTTCTCGCGCCATATCGTATTTCAAGCTACTCATGTTATTGTTGTTAGTATTGAGATTGGAAGCAGGAGAATTAGTGTTCATTGATAGTCTTTCTAACTTTAATTATTGTTGTTGCTGTTGTTATGATTAAAGCTATGAATATGAAGGCGTTGAACCTCCACTCGCAGCTACCAACAGCCGCCCTTTGCTTTGGATTTAGTATTATGATTACTATTGTGAAAGTTGTTATTATTCCAAGACACTATCCTTATCATTCATCGGGCTGTTTTGATTCCCTAGCGAATCGAATGTTCTTAGAATCTTCCTTCGAAATGGCTGATTGCTTGCTCCCAAGCTACTCTCAGTGCCACTTGGAGACTGTCCTTAGAACTAAGCTGAATCTTAAGGTAACATTTATTAACTCCCTGGATTGCCATTAGAAATGAATTTGTTGCTGCGAGACCCTCCTCCCCCGCCTTAATACGATTGCTATTATTGAAGTTACTGCTACTACTGTTGTTATTGCTTTTAGAACGGTGTCTGCTGTGGCTATTACAACAACTAAGCACTGCCTAATCCGGCTGGTTAATTCTACAAGAAACCATCTGAAATAGCTTACTACTATTAGTCTTCAATGGATATCTTTCCAGTTTAGAACACATCATAGATGACTACAACTGATACATCACTCTCAAAGCTAGAATCTTCCAGTAGTTTTCTCCTTTTCTTATGTGCATTGTTATTATTGTTGTTGTTGTTTTTCTCTTATTTTTGTTTATTGTTTGCTTCGATGACAGCTTTAGTTGAGGGGATGGATTTAGTATGACTGATGATCGCTTAAATCTATTGTAAGAACTCCTTGAAATCCGATTCGTCTTCGAACTCTAGCTATGAGTGCATCCCTTGAGAACTGAGATTCTCCTGTGCCTACATGGCTTCGATTTTATTGGATATCCTCTCACAGAGTGTCTTCAGCAGTCGCTTAATAGTAATCAGTATCTCGTATTGCTCTTACATCGGCTGCTCCATGAACTTCCGTTAGAACTCCTCTTCGTAGATCTGATTGAATATGTGCTCTACGTAGTACTCCCTGCTAATCGACTTGAAAATCTAATTCAAATGGACTATTCTGTTCTAGCGATGGATCTCCAATGGGCTAGGCTCTATCCCTACTTCCTCTAAACTATCTCTGTAGCCTTGATATAAAAATCAACAATACATTGATATCAATCACGCACACTTTTAGCAAGAAGTAACCTACCTTAAAGGATGAATAGAGCAATTGCATCTTAAAGAGCTATTGTCTCCTCGAGTAGCTTGTTAAGCTCAATGCGTTGCAGTGGTCTAAGCGAGTGGAAGATCTGAGAGATCAATAAGCTAGTTAGAATGATATTATTGTAGAATATTGTGTTTACTCTCCTGACTTTTGGTTTATCTGCAAGAGCAGTCTTGAGCGTGTACACCTTGTCAGAGAGGATCTTTGTGAGATCGATGGTCATCACATTCTGCATGATGTTGTCTAAGAGCATTAAGAGAATATCTATCAGATAGACAATTCAGTGTTTGTGATAGTCTACTTACCTTTCCTAACATATTGCTCGTACTGAATGTACTTCATTCCTTCAAACATGTTCTCGCGATCGAGAGGTTTAAAGAAAAATGTTCTGTATCGACTGTAAGCAGGCATTTCTATGCTGAAATCGTCTGAAGAATCAAAGTTAAAACTATCTATCATTCAATGTTGGACTTACTGCTGAATGAGATATTGTCATTGTCCTTGTGAGGTGATTTCTTATGGTTAAACCCACTGATAAGATTGTTATTGCTAGCAGTTTTGTTGTTCTGTGATTGCGAGGATCTCCTGAAAGGTTGGAATTGACTAGTTTCAGTCTTAGCTCCTTGCTTGATGTAGTTACTAGTCGTGTAGTAGTTGTTGTGCGTCTAAGCAGCAGTCAGAGAGAAGAACTGTCTACCAGGTGGGTCTGACTGCTCTTGCAGAGGAAGCTAAAGTGATTTCTACTGAGTATTTGCTAAGTAGGCTTGCCTTAGAGGTTTATTATTGTTATTGAAGTTCTTATTGTTGCTGCTTTTAGCTTCTAGTTAGCTCGGCTGTATCTTCATAAAGCTGCCTTAGCTTAGACTGCCATTCCCGAATCCAATACCTGTGTTGCTTGTAGTATTTGTTTAGAGATGATTGTTGTTGTTATTGTTGCTGATATCTTCATCTTCTTGTTTATTTGCTGCTTTCTTTTTGTCCTTTCCGTCTGGGAGCACAATGCTAGCTAGCTTCAAGAATGCAGGTGTCTTCGTAATGGTTTCGACTTGCTAGAATACTTCTGTGATCATTCTCTTGTCTTTTTATTCAGCTGTCAACGGAGGGATACACATGCAGACACTGCGAACAGCTCCGGAGTTGTACACATGACTGCCATACAACACACCGCCTTCACTCGCTTCTTCAATCGATTTGTCGCGCAATCTAGCTTCTGAGAAAGAATCGGAAAGTCAATGCAAGGAGAGAAACAGTGTATTGAATATGATGTGATGTGTCTTTGAGTTTGTTACATTTGATATCTTCTTCCTTGGAGATCTACAGAACAGACCTGGCTAAGCCTACTGACAGCTTCTAGAAGATCTATGAACCACAGCAAACAATAATTGCTGGAAATGCACATTGATGTTGCAAACTTATTTTATTTACCTCTGCTTTGCGTTCGTCTTCTGGTGTGGATTAGTCAATACTCGGATGACGCGGTTCTGTCGGAATCAGAGTCTACGATCCAACTAATGTAACATAAAGTAGATATCCCAGCAAAGATAAAAAGGTTTAAAGTGAAGATGAAGCAAAGAGTCTGCTAAAATATGAGAGAGATTACATGATTTATCAGTGATTTTGACTTATGAGCGAGACTTCAAAGACTTCAAGAAGTTCATTTCTCAATCAATTCACTTGTTCTCTCTGCTTGGGCTTATTTACCTTGAGTGTATTGTATTTATCGCTGATTGAGATTCGAATTGAAACGATGAAGAAATGAATAATACTTGATGATTATTACAGGAATATTGTAATTTAATCGGAAACGAGGTAATCAAAGTACCAGTGTGTTACACCGCAGCTGAGATAAATTAACTCAAGGATACCCTAACTTAATCATACTTATGTTGAAAATGGTTGTCAAACTCAAAACATTAAATAAATCTACTTACAGCAAACATCAGCTACCCCATCAATTAAAATTCCCAAATGCTTTCACTTCCTGAATCACTCAATCATTAAACATAAAGTATCTTTCTTTGACCCAAAGCAATTGATTTTTAACAAAATAGACATCATCATCAAAACAATAATAAAACAGCCGTTAGTGAACAATAAGGGATATTATTAATTCATTGTTTGTTAGCTTATTTCTTACTGCTATTATTCGAATCCTTCTTGGTTTCCTTAGTATCCTTAGGTTTTTATTTATTAGTAGTCTCAGCTTGTTGCTTTTATGGTTCTTTCTAAGCTTTATTAGCATTGCTTTTATTTTTAGTTTAGAACTACGACGCTGCAGGTTATCCAGATTTGGAATTTGACTGCGCGAAACCAGACTATCCTTTAGCAGTGCTACTCTATCCTTTAGGTGTTGAAGGCAGTTAAGACTAAGTTGACAGTCGTTTACTGCTGTTTGTATTGGAATTGTTGCCATTTAACTCACTTGTTTCTGTTGGCATTCTGCCTGCTTATAATTGCTCTATTCTTTTTCTAAGGGCTTACACATTCTGAAGGAACATCTCATATCCCATGTCTTCACTTTTAACTTTCTGTTCTTCTTCTCTGAGTATTCTCTTCTGAAATGCAACTTGTGTCTTCAATAAGTTCCTCCTTTATATTGTCTCTGTTGACTTTTACTTGATTTCCTTTTTCATAAGTTCTATTTCCTTTTTGATATTCTACGTGTGTTCGAACTGCTGTTCCATATCAAATTGCTGCTCTTTAATTAGCACATTCTAAGACATATCCTACTCTTTCAACTCCTTCATAATTCCTTCCATTTCTATTTTCATTTTATTCGCCTGATCCTTAGCAATTGCTTCAGTATTCGCTAGATTCTACTCCGCTTCTTCAATTTAGTTGTTGATTTCGCTGGATATTTGCTGACTGTTCTTCTCCCGATTATTCAAATCGTTTTTTCTTCTATCAAGATCTTCCGAGCGAATCTCGCTGCTCTTCAAACTCGACAGGGCAGTCAACAAGAATGCTGGCTACTTTGTTTTCTTGAACTCGATGTTCCTCTTCACTAACTTGTTGATCTCTATTAACGAATCATACCGAATGTAATTCTTCTCAATGTCAAAGAAGGTAATATTCCAATTCGTTCGGATGTTCGCTGCGATGAATGTCCCAGCTTGTTCACTCATGAGATTATGAGAGACATCAATGCGTTCGAGTCTTGGATGCGTCAAAATAACCTTAGCTAATTCGAGTCCTCCTTATTCTTGGATATTGCATCTTGCAAGGATCAACTCCCGAAGGTTGAAGTTATCTTTCATGAGCGCATCAGCTAAGAATGCAGCACCTTCATCGCCGATGTAGTTATGCGATAGATCCAACGACTGAAGACCCTCATTTCTTTTAAGTCCAAGTGCTATGGTTTACACGAAATCAGCATGGAACTAGCAATTCTTCGCTGAGAAATGAGTAAGCGAGTTGTTCGAAGTGAAGAAGAGACTCACATTCTCTCCTATGCTCTCTTAGAATGCATTCCCATCGAAATTGATTTTCTTAACTCGCTGGTTTTTAGAAAGCGTTGCTATGAATTCACTTAGTCCATCAGAGTCGATTTCATTGAATGACAGGTCAAGGTTCTCAATAGCGAATACACCTTATCCAGACCGGATAACTTCGCCTATTTTCTCTAAGGACTAGTTGCCAATCCGATTGTGAGACAGATTCAACTCCAGCAGGCGATTATTCAACAATGCAGGGGACAGAAGCATGCCGCAGTCAGATCCAAGCTCATTGAAAGCTAAGTTCAATGACAACAGCCCACGGTTCTATTTCAGCCCTTTTACCAGCTGATGCAGACCTAAATGCAAAGTAATGAGGGAGATTAATAATTATTATTTTTGAAATACTCATATGTTTCTCCATTGACTTTTTTTTCTGTTGATACCTTGGGGTCCAAGCTGTGAATGACTGATGTCAAGAAAGGAGATGATTTGATTCTAAGCGAGTGCTTGTGCAATTATTTTAGCTGTAGACAGGTTCATTTTATTCCTGTTGTAGCTCTTAGGAGAAGATATATTCAGAGAATAAATCGATTCAGTCGTTAATAGCAACTCAAAGAAATACTGCGAGCCCAATGGAGAAAGATTGTTATTAGACACATCCAGCATCGCGATGCTTGGGTTGTTGAACAGTGTCTAAGCGATCATTTGTGCTCCATCATCACAGATCTAGTTTCTAGATAGGTTCAGTGTTGAGAAGCTATGCTGTTTGTTTAGCATATTTGCTATGACTCTTGCACTAGTTGGTCCGAGAGATTGCTCTTGAAGATTCAGCTATCCATTGATGCATTCCGTTTTGATTCGATCTACGAACTTCAATAATTAAGGGAATGTAACATCTAGCTTGATGTCTTTGCATTTCGATTCGTAAAGCTTGATGATGCTTTCAATACTGAGCTCATCGTTGCGGTCTTCTTCGTTTTAGTTCTGTAGATGCGATAGATACTGCTCATCACCAGAATCACCAACAACGTATGAAGCACTTATCTCACAGGCTCCATCATGCCAATTGTTATTGTGATTGTTTATTTACTGTTGACTTGCATACATTCGAGGTGTTTGATTGTCTAAAAATTTACCAGCTGATGACACTCTCATAATCGAATGTTGTTATTGCAGCTGAGATTGCTGTTATTATTGTATTTGTTGTTATGATAGCTACGAGTTGTTTTATCCTGAAATGAATTAGGTTGAGGTATTCTTCGTAATACCTGTTTGTACACTCATCCTCAATCCATTGTGAGTCTTAGCAGCATTGAAGGCGTAGTTACTAGGTGAAGACATGTTTCGAGCCTTTTAAAATGGATTATTATTAGCAGAAGCAGTTGTAGTCGATGCTATGTTCACAGCTTAGACATTATTAATGGCTGAGGCTGCTGCGCTGAATGTCGGAGATTACATGGAAATATTCTTCCTAGAAAATGCCACTGAACTTACTGGCCTGAGGGATGTAATCAACATATTCGAAGACAAAGGCCGAGCGGAAACACCTTGCTGCTGTGTCGGCTGCTTGCTCGCTGAAGATTCTCGCTTGAGAGTGCCCTAGCTTATCATCATCAAAAGAGTTATACTTCTCTCTCTCTCTTTCTCTTCTATTAGATTGTGCTTTATTAATTATCGATATTCACATACGATTTGTTAATTGGTAGGTTTCAAACATAATATTAATACCATAAAGTAACTAAGACTTTGGGAAAACCAAGGACACACACACGCATAAATTAATTTGACAGAAGTTGCTAGCTGGTGCATTGTTGTGGCTGATTGATGTGGCATATTAAAAGAAACATTGACTTAAAAGCAGAGAAACAAGAGATTCTCTCTTCATGCTGATAAAACAAACATAAATGGAAAGCACTAAGAATGACATTTGTTATGTAATAATTGAATAATAAAAAATGATGGTTGAAGATATAATAGATAAGATAGTAATTGTATTAGATTCCTTCAACACGCACAGGCACTGTTTGAGTTAGAAGGAACGCTTTCAGTAGATATTCTATGTACTTCAGATCGGGGCTTAGGAGCCTTGTGTGAGTCTTCTTCTAATTTCAATGTCAACTCGTTAAATATGTCCTAATTAAATATGTGTTCAATAATTAACTGCATAGCTTAATAATAATATCAATGCTTATTTACTGTGATTCCCCTATTCTGTTTGGCACTGGTGATTCCAAACATTGCGCCGACTGACTGTATTAATTAATAGTTTTTAATAAAAGAATAGCACAATATTATTTATGTTGTTTGATTGGTGGTTGCTAATATTTGAATTACTTTAGCCAACTTGCAAGCATCTTCGTAAGGAACTTCCATCTGATCGCTTAAGTCAGATTTGTTGCCCAGTATCACCAATCCTAATAGCCATTAGACATACACAAGCAATGTTAACTGCAATATCATCCAGCAAAGCTATCCATTTTATTTATCAGAATTAATTGCATAGTTTTACTAATATCTTCTGGCCCTTTGTGATTGAGTTCTTCAATCCATGATTTGAGCACTTTAAATGAGTTTGCTGATGTGATATCATACACTATTACACCGACTCGTGCGTCTATCCAGCAACAATAACAAAAACAGCCATATAATACAATTCAAAAGATGAATTATCTTATTTGCATCGATTACCTCGATAATACAAAGGAGCTAATGCTTTGTATTGTTCCTATCCAGCTGTGCCCCATATCTAAAAAGATAATTAATATAAATAAAACAATCTCTATCTCTTATTTGTTAATCTTATGCTGAATATATTGTGTCTACTTGGAATTTGAAAGTGCCTGCTTGAGTGGTGATAGTCTTGGAGAGGAATGCAGTGCCTAATGTTGTTTTGATATCAGATTGATACTGTCCGTTCACAAATTATTGCAAGATGCTGCTCTTCCCAACACCTGTTAGAGACTGCGTTAAAAAAGAACACATATTGACTGCGTTACCTGTGTCACCGAGCAAGACAACCTTGGTTTCTTCAACTTGCATTGCTGATTCTGCTGAGGATATATTGAGCTATTGTTGACGATGAATCAATTCAATTGAATTACCTAATTAACTCTTATTGCTGGCAGATCAGTCTTTATGAAGATTAGCTGGTAAGAAATCAATAAGTGTCTTGAAATAGGAACATATTAAGAGTTATCTTTCTGATCAGCAAACAATTCAATCAGCCAATGAACCAATCAATCAAGCAATCAGAGAATAACTGCATACATAAGTATTTACGCAAGCAAAAAGGATATTCTAACTTTAGTGATAATAGCAATAACTCAATTAATGCAAGAACTTAAACAATTCAAATTAATTAATAATTGTCCTTCATGTTTGTTGTTATTGTTGCATTCGATAAATAATCTAAGATAATATCTCTTCCTTTTCACTCACTCATACTCACACTTGAATACAAACACAGACACACATTCCAAGTCATATGATAATGCAAATTAACAAGATATATGGAGTTATCTTCTTCTACATCAGCATTATCTTCATTATTTCTCTTTAAAATATTCCTATATTTCAACTTTAGTTCAACAACATTTTGGTTTCTTCTTTTCAGGTTGTGGTTTGGTTATCATCGCCGCTACTCTTGGCTAAGGGTTGATGCCACGCTAACTGATCTATGCTGCTATCTTCTGGAACATTTCCTGTTTTACAAAAACCAAATTAATTCGAATCAATAAACTCATAGACACATCATTAAGTCATTCTTATTTATTTATTCATTCTTACTTAAATACCCGTTCCATCTTTAGCGCTGGTGAGCAGTTGTAACGCATCATTTTACTAAACACATCAAACACAAGCATATTGTAATATCTGTATCCTAAAAGAAACAACTAACCTTGGCTAGGTTCTGTGCTTGGTCTACTTGAACATGCTTCTAGTTGCTTGCAGAAGCCAAATCAGTCTTATTTCCTATGATCACCTTGACTAATACAAACAAGTTTTTTGTCACATTCTATTATTCAATCTCAAGCATTTATTTGCTTTCTAACATCTAAGTCTGCTTACTGATATCTTCTTTGGCATGTTATTTGAGTTCCTTCAGCCAGTAGCTCAGGGTCTTGAATGAGTTTTGATTAGTGACATCATACACAATGCAAGCAACTGATGCGTCTTTGTAATACAACTAAGCTAATGATCTAAATCGCTCCTGGCCAGCTGTGTCCCATAACTGCAAGAAAATGTATTAGTCATCAATGCAATTTGCAAAAATAAGAATGTGTTTTTTACATGAAAATCTATTTTTTTGCCATCAGCTACAATGCTTTTAACTTTGAAATCAGCTCCTGAAGTAGCTTGAATTGTCTCGTCGAAGCGGTCATCTACAAATCTACCGAGAATACTGCTTTTACCAACACCTTTAGCAAATTAGCAAATCAAATAGCATCACTAATTGGACCTAAAGCGTATTTCTCCATCTATTTGCTTAGGTTAAATCGAATATCGTTGCTTTATCCCTATTGCTAGTTCTATCGACCTCATGGATTACATTCAACAGTATGAACTTACTTGCTTCTCCTAGGAAGACTGTTTTGATTTGTACACTCTGGAGTTAGTCTGTCATCTACTTATTTTAAATTAGCCAACGATATGAATTACACTTTCTTCGCACTTGATACTTTGTCTCCTCTGTTAATTTGATAATTAATTTGGCAGGTTCTGTTACTTTCTCATATACACACAGAACTAATAACCATTCTACCGCATACTCTTTCTTATGACGTGTATCAATCCAAACTTGATGCTATGATCAGTACACATTCTTTGCAGTCATGCGAGAATAATAATATTATTGGAACTTGCTTTGTAAAAGATATTTAGGAATTAGATTTATTAATACATAGAATCTCAAGAATGAATCAAATCTAAGCAACAAAGGAAATGAGATGTGTATTGCTTTCAAGTTGAAATAATTACAAATATAAATTATGCTTCTTGCTGATTAAATCCAGTAAAATATCTGATATCATCATGCATTCTAAGACTGTTTAAAAGGAGAAAGTGAGAAAGAGAGAAAAGAAGAAAAATCAAAGAGAGAAAGAGAGAGATTTTGAGAGATGCGAAGATCCTAAAGAATATTATTAGAGCAGTAGCAGTTTCTTAAGGCACAAAAGTATTGCACAGGAATTTAGTCCATTGAAACCAGTAAGATTCCTTTGATTCACTTAAAATTCAACATGCTTATCTGATTACTTTTAGAGTCTGAATGCGAGACAATAGAAGTTGATAGATGATCTTTTGTAAGGTTACTGGGATTATTAAGAAACTATTATTGTTAGGATTTATTATCGGCATTAAGATACGTTCTATACTCTAAACTTTCTTGCTTATTGACCTTATCGATTAAAAGTTTATTGTATGATTGATTCTTATGACTTGGAAGAGCACCACAAGACTGAAGAATAGACAACTGAGAGATGATACCTGAAGTAGCAATGAATAATTAATTTAAGTCTCTCGGTAGTGACAGTTCCTTTGCTATTTCAAATAATTGTTATGTGCCTTTCTGGTACTAACCAATGTTACTCACACTACTTGTGTAATTCTTGCAAGACTGATCCAGTGATCCTGAGAGATCTTGGAATGCTAAGTTGTAAGTTTTTTAAGTTTTCAGTGATAACTATTTGAGTTTATCAATAAAAGATTGGCTTGATTGTTTTGAATACTGCGACTAGCACTAAAGAAACAAAGAAATCACATCAAGAACAGGCATAAAACTTGATAATAACATACTTTCTGGAATAATCGGTGGAGGAACTGAAATTGCAGTGCATTGAGACTTGAAGAGATGATTGGAAGTGATTAAAATATCTTGGCTGCAGACATGATTTTCTTCATTTAGCTGATGAAATCCTAAAATAGATAACATTCGAATTAATAATCAAAACCAAATTTTGAATGAGCTTGATAATGGGTTACTTCTAGCTAAGCCTAAGAAGAAGTAATTCTGCTTTGAAGGTTCTGCTACTTAGGATATCCTTGTTCACTCGCAGTTGTGTCTTGACCCATCACTGCTTTCAAAGTTCTTTGAATCTTACAAAGTTTCTGTCTTATCAGTGCCATCTACTTACTCTAATCATCTTTCTGTTCTTATTTCTCGCCAGCTCCTTTTTTAATAGCATTTCTAAAATATAAAAAAGGAACTTCATTATTATGCAAGCAAACTGGCAATCACACCATTAAAAAACATCTCAAATAAAAATTAACTCGGCTGCTGCTTATCTTATTATCCTGTTCTCCCCAGCCATCTGAATTATTATTAAAAAAATAATATTAATACTCCCTCCACTCACTTTCTAGCAGATGGTTCTAATGGATATTTACGCTCTCTGATTTCAGCCAATCAAGTAGTTTATATAATCATAAATCAATGGTAGTTCTAATAGTTAAACTATTGTTCTTACTGATTGGCTCCTTGATTAGTCTCTGCTGTATCATCTTTAAGCATACAGAATGATCCTTTTCGAAGCTGACCAATCATTCTTTGTCTTGAAAATTCGCCCCCAGTGTTTGCTGTAATTCCTTTGTTTTGGGGAGTATCTTTAGCTCCAAAGGCTGGCAGTTACTCTTGGTAATTTTATTCAGCTGAGACCGTAAGACAATCATCATCTGCATCGAGTTTCAATCCTTTTTGAGAGAATCCTTACTAACAACGAGGAGTAATCGTTGTAGTAGTTGTTGTTGGAGTTGCATCCAGAATATTGAAAGGAGAACGGGTGTCGTAAATATTTTGAGAGGTATCGCAGCTGAATCCAGTGAATCCAGGGGTGCTCATTGCTTGAATAGCTTCGTTTTCATATGGCGAAACACTGCACCATTCAGAGTGCTCTGTGTTCGGCTGAAGACAACTGTCTGTCTAAAACCAATTTTCAGGAGTTGATTGCTACTTAGATTGAATGAGCTATTCTTAGTCTATCTGCTATTCCAGTTTGATGTCAAGCTTTTGATTTGACTGTTGCTGCAGTTAATATTGCCATTGCTGAGTAAGTCTTTGATTGTCTGAGTCAATGTCCTCCTGAGAAACCAAGAATGATTGGTAAGGATCATAAGAGTTCATTTGATTTTTTTAGTTGTTCAATTTCTTAATCTAAGCAACAGTGCTAGGATGAATGCACTGAGAGATGCCAAACAGTTTCATGAGAAATGTTGAACTAGAATCCTACAATCGATAGTGCAGTTACTGAAGGAGATCGTTTAGAAGATGAAAGGTATCTTTTGAAGTATTCTTGTAATATACAGACTTTTTATTTGTTTTGTTTGTTTGTAGTCAGTAGCTTTCAAAGCAGCAAAGACAGGCTTAAATCAAATGAGCAATCGTGCAATTAACCCAAGTTATTAGCTTTCTCCCACTCTGTGTTCTTCATTTCAAAGTCTGTTATATACGATGATGCCTTAGTTGATTACATTCTTCTTGAGGGCTGAGTTCCCCACTAAATCATCAGAAATCATTGATATTTTGAATAATTAATTGCCTGATACTCTAAGTATTCAAAACAATCAGTGGCTCAATTATTTGAATATTTTGAAATATCAAATTATTTCCAATAATGGTGCATCATTAATCGACATAAGTCTACTGTTCCCTTGCTACTCTTGTTAAATCTTCTGACTTAACAAACAGAAAATAGAAACTAATTAAATGTTAATTTAAATTCACCATATTAGAAGAATAACTTCGACTGTGAGTCTTTCTATCTGCCAGAGTAGTTCTAATTATTATGAGTATTTTTCCTATTTTTTTGGATAAATGGGAGAGAACAGCCAATCCAAGGCTGGGATTATTCTGATTTGATAGACAAGCATTACTTAGTTTATTGCTAAAATAAACTCAACCCCTCCTTTTATTTGCTTTCACCTTAGCTTGATATCTTTATGCAGCTATTAAAATATCAAATTGAGGAAAGACCATTCGAATGGCATTTTGAAAATAGGACCATTTCAAATTATCGAGTTGACAGGCAGCAAGATCGCTAATTAGTGTTCAGCGCTTTTCAAAAACAAAAAACCCCCTTCCCCCCTCCCCCCCATTCTCTTTCATTAGAAATAGCTTTAAATCCAGAGACTACAAACAAATAAGTGTATTAATACTATTTATCACTTTTTTGGCTGAAATCTGTACTTTTGTAGTAGAGAAGAACATATGTCGAACGATGAAGCTGTGCTCAGCAGAATGAGTGAGGTATTAAGCATCGAGTTGAAGAAACACAGTCATGAATATCGTTAGGAACTGCTCCATAGATTAGCGTTCATAGGATTGAGGACTCTTCAAAATGAAGTCCATCATACACCTCTCCATATTGATGATATCCTTGCAGCTTCCAGTAAGATATCACATAGGACTAGCTTTTAGATACACAAATCCCTCAACAAGATTGAGAATATATATTTTGATAAAGATAGGCTAGTGGACACGACTGGTGGAAGTGGAGAGCTAAGGAAAGAACTGCTAAGCATCAAGGAGCAGCTGAGCAAACTGACTAATCGATTTGAAATCCTTAGCTCTGAGAAAAAAGCAGAACATCCTGCTGATGTTACCTTGCTGTCTTCAACAACAACGACTTCTAAGAAAGCATTACCCAAATCAGCACTCCCCTTCCCTCCCTCAAATAAGCTAAATCTTCATTCATCTGTCACACAGCCTGGCATATCAACCAGTTAGGTGTCTAAGGATACTCGCTAAACATAAGAGATTAATGATGATTAGAATTCTCAGAGCAGTAACAGGTAAAGCTATACTTCGAAGCCTTCTTCAGCGTGGAGAAGTGGAGATAGATCGACTTCTCTTTCGTCTCAGCATGGCCATAAGAACCAAGATGGAGGTATGAAAGAAAAATGAATAATTGAACAAGAACTATTCTGACAAAATATCATTAACTACATATGTTTCTTTGGATTTCTGACTTCAGAGGCTAAGCGGAGTAACAGTGAAGAGAGTCCTTTCATGGCCTCACGTGCTAGTGATTCGCAAGAATCAACAAAGCAACTCAGATGTCTCAAATCCCCCTTACAAGGAGGGTCTAACGAAATAGCAGCTAAAGTCACTTAGACGAATCCCTTAGAATACAAGTCAGACACATCTCTACCTTCTTCTGCTCCGATCAGACACCATCTGGATGACCGTGGAATGTAACACACACACACACTCATCTAATGATACTGAGGTTGAACAGTTCAATCAATGTTGCTTAATTTTGTTTATTAGTAAGGATGTGCTGCGTCCAGTGAAGAATCCATGGGAATGGCCTAACAATTAGAGTGATACTCCAGCAGCATCTAGCTATGGAAGTTAAGCAAGTTCTTCGGGAATGCATCTAGATAATAATAGCAATCATAACAATAACAGTAATATGCTTCATTCAGCTTAGTCTTAGTACCTCGTTCAGTAGCTGGCTAATCATATCCATCAGTTTCAGTCTCTCCCGATAGAATAAGAAACACTAGGAGTTTAAGATTATGTCTCCCTTGGGAATCCTCAGTAATTTACTTAAATGGCTACTAACACAGGGAGTTCCAATGGAAACAGTAACACTGTCAGCACCTTAGGCAATGGGAATTATGCATCTCCTAAATTCAGAGAGAATGCACTTTTTAATAACACAGATAAGAAAAATACATAATAACCAGCAACTGCTACTGCAGCAGCAGCAACTACTCCAGCTCCCGTTGGATTACCTCCAACTAAAAAGGGTCAGCAGAGTGTCCGTAGACTATCTCATAATAATAAAAACAATAACGAGACAAGCAGCGTCAGTAGTAAAGTAGCCACAACTAGGTCTTAACAAAAGAGAGAGGAATTGAGTCTCAGAAGAAAAACCAATGGAAGCAACAGCAGTAGCAAGAAGAAGCTAGATACCCAGCCAGCTTAGCCTACTTATTTGAAGAATGTAACATCGAGAATCCGTCAGGAAATTCAAAACGACAAGGAGCTCAGCAAGAGACAGTCAGCGAACCACGAAGTAATGTTCTTCGTGAAAGACCCTCATGTGAAGCACTCCACTCACACCTTCTCAGGATCACAAATCGAGTAGTAGTAATACATTCTAGAGTCTCAAACTTAGCAGTAGCAACTGCTAATCCAATAACAGCAATTTCAGCAACAACAGCAATAGTTTTAGACATAATAAAACGAAGAATAGCAGTAGCAGAAGCAGCCATCTTTGCAATAGCAATATAGATAGTAATCTTAATTTGAACTACGATCCTATCCACAGTCAAGACAATACATAGACTCACAATAGAATCCTGGGTTTTAATATGACTATCAGCACGGCGATGATAATGAGTATTCATCTCAACTGCAGCCTCATAGTAATTATGCCACTAACCCTGGAAGTAATACTAATGCTAATTATAGACATTACAGCCAGCCCAGCTAACAAGATATTATGTAGAACCGTGATATCAACGAGGATGATTCGTATTAGATGCACTTAAATAACATAAACGATCATACTAACAACGAAGCAGATCATTTAGATATTCCTGCTGTTCCAGATCTTGAAGATGACTCATACGCTGATTTCTCAGCTCCCGATTAAAGGTATGTCTGGAATCCTCCAAGCACTGAGCATCTCAGTAAACACGAGAATCAACTCACCCATGAAACTGACACTATGATGGGAAGAGACCATTTCAGAAGTGAATCATAGCTACAACCATCCCAGTAATAGAGAATACCATCGTATGCTCATTTGGACAGCAGAAGTAGATTCGATGTTCTCCATTCCGACGAGAACTTCAATCACCTTAACTATCCTGACTAATCCTACAATAACAACAGCTTCTACTCCTCCAGTCAAAACAAAGGAGACAGCGATCATGCATAGGTCAATATCACCAGTAACTCGCAGAATATTATGAGCATCGCGAATAACTTCTTGCAGAGTCCACTTATGAACTAGCTGAGAGGGAAAGAGTCTACTATTATTGCAGATAATTCGAGCCATTCATAGAAGAGAATGTTTCAATAATAATAGTCCTAGGAAATCAATGGTAGGATAATCCCAAAGCATATCAATAACAGCAGTAGTAGTAAAGCTGGAGGAATAAGCGATTAGTTTAATGAATCTTATCTCAACGCATCGTCAATCCATCATTCTAGAAGCTACAAGCAACAACAAGACCAAGGCTCAATCCTCCACGATAACTGTAACTATTTACTTTATTTATTCCATTGTTGACTGCAATTATTATTTTTATGAATCCAACAGATGAGAAGCAGAACTCAAGTCTAAGCAGTTCGTTTGCACCGTTTGAGCCTGATCAAGACATGAAGGTATTTCTGCAGAAGGAAGGACTCTTCAATCGAATATTCGAAGCTGAGGACAACAATACTTCTGAGAAGAAATTTGATAACACATTCATATCCAACTCTAATAACCATTAGAATTATAATGATGGTGTTCATCAAATCACAAGCGCTAAATCATTTAGGAGGCAGATTCCAGATTTCTCTACGAATGCATACAGTAACAACAGTGGGAGTCACAATGACAGAGAAGATATGTCACTTAATATGGGGGATAGTAGTAGTAATAGTAGCACTAATTAACAAGCACATCCAAGATTTTCTCCTATTGTTCCAACAAGTCATTAATAGCGCAATGGAGAATATATTAACACAAGTACCTCTGGAAGGAAAGAAATGCTAGAATTTGAAGGAAATACTAATAAGAATATTAATGGAATTAACAGCGCTCTAATGGAAGGGAGGTTGTCCAACTTCTTTGCAAATAAAAAATGAAACTTAACAAACTTATCAAAGTTCAAACAGTGTATGTGTGTGTGTGCATTATTAAGCAAAAATGCAAAAGAAAAAAATTACAATCTTTTTATTGAATTGTCAGCTTTTATGAAATGCTAAGTTTGAGATATCAAGTAACTAGCTTGGAGCAGACCAAGCTAAAGAGATCGAATTCAGAATTATTCAAACTTCATATTATAAAGTAGAACAAGGTATGTGTTTTGAAATCACATGCATGAGGGAATAATAAAATAGGTTTAATATTGTTTGGAAAACAATTTGATTTTTCATATGTTTTCTGCAGTTTTCTGTTGATTTAAGTAATAATTTGATTATTTATTCAAATATTAAACCCAAATAAAGATAAATTCCTTTAATAAAGATATTTCTTCAATCTTTAGTTGGCCAAGTTGATGTCCCCATTTATTGAAATTTGAATTGAGACAAAGGAAACATTGTGCTGGCAAAGGAGTTGAGAAATAAGAGCTAAGCAGAAAGAGATCATGAGAATACTAAGAATCCAGAGATGCAGAGTTCAAAGAGAGAGAAAGGGGTTAATAATTAAGTAATTCAAAATCAAAAATTCGAACAACAAAGCAGATATCGATGACCGCTGAGATCTAAAGCAACGAGATTCTTCGCGACTACTTTGGTAAGCTCCAAGGAGGTGGATCAACTACTGCTGATTCAAGCAGCTTAGTAGAAGCCATTCTTGTCTTCGGAATTGAATACATAAGACTTAACTATGTTCACTCCTCTTCTTTGGCTTAATAGATCATCGCAGATGCAAGTAAATAATAGCCATACTAATCAATTGACTAGCTACTTTGGCAATTCCTTTCCATAGTTATTCTAAATCTTTTTAATTTCGAATAGGGAAGGTGGCATAAGTCTACAGCAAGTCGAAGAAAGAAGGAGACTCTATTGGTTTGAGAGAAGAACTAGGAAGCATTAAGGAAGAGCTTCTGAAACTAAATGAGAAATTTGAAACTAAACTGAATACTCTCAGCAGTAACAGTGAAAAGGGTAGAATCGCTTAGGATGTCAAGAAAGTATCAGTGCCAGCTCCCCCCCAAATTAAAACAGATCGTAACAAGAGCTTTTTATCATTGTCTTGATTCTTTTCATTGGAATTGCATTTATTAACAATATTTTGACATCACGTAGCCAAAAGAATGCAAAGGAGTAGTTCATTGAGTGCGGTAGGTACTCAAAAGAGAAGATTAATTCCTTAAGAAGCTACTTCCACCAGAGCAGCTGCGTTAAATTAAGCCAACCACTACGATATATTCACTCAAGATCAAGAAAAACCCTTTGGAATCATCAACCCGTAGATTCGTCAAGCTAAAAGAACTTCAGTCACTCCCAAAGTCACAGAGATTGTGCCCAAGCTGGAGAAACCAATCAGATATGCTCCTAAGATATCACAATAAAGTGATGTTCAAATGTAAGCAAGCATGTGCCTTAATAGTGCTAATATATGAAATATGCATTTGATTAGAAAAGCATTACTGAAGGAGGATAGCATACTCATGTAAGATGATGATAATTGTTAAGTCCATGAGATTCAAAGGAATCAAGCTACAAAATAGCAGAAAAACACGCATTAATATGGCTAAGTTAACCAAGGGAAATTACAGCAACAATAAACACTCGGACAGCGCAAGAAGAGAGCATAGAGCAACTACGAATCTTAACAAAAACAACAATAAGCATACTCTTAGCCATAATATCCAAACTAATACTACTCCAAATAGAACCAATCTTCTGGATAAACTCTCAACCAAGAACAAGAACTGCAATACGAGAAACAACAGCAGCAGCAGTAGCAAGAGGAAGAAGAAGGATAGTTTACTTAGTATGTCAGCGATGAGAAAACACTGATGGGTAACATATCTCCTAAATTCAACGAGGCTATTTCAGCAACTTAAAGAATTAAAAGCAATGAGTCCTTGCAACATCGCCCACCAACTAATAAAGGAAGTAGCCATAATAATACAGCAGTGTATTATGATCCTAGGAAAATGGGGAAAGGACAGTTGTTTGGGAAGCACAGCTAGAGCAATCAATACAAGCATGTTGAAAGCAAAATCAAAGGGTAACTTTAGCATCACAGATCAATGTCAAGAAACAGCGATAACAGCAGCATCAACAATCGCACCAATATATCTTCGCAGCCTTATCAGTCATAGTACTACCAAGCCTCCTAAGATAGATCCTTATCTTAGCAGCAGCAGTATCCATACCAAGGAGAATCAGCTTAAGAGTCACAAGTGATTGAAGACAGTGCCCAACTCGAAGACCGTCCTAGATAATAGCTCAGCAGCAATAACTACACCAATAACAGTTTTAATCGACAATCAAGAGTGCTATCATCCTAGCAATACTAGTAACAATCTTAGTCGCTGAACTAAACTCAAAATCAGAATATGCCTCCTTAAGATGTATTCTCTCTCGGTCGAATTCCTTAGAATGAAGAGTATAATAGATACTCTTCACAGCCAGCTAGCACTTATCAAGAGGAGTTAGATGAACAAGAGAACACTCAGATGAATAACTATGACAGTCTGAATGTCAGAGCTAGCTAAGACACTCAAAACTAGTATCTCATCGACAGCTAGGACAGAGAAAACAACAACGCTTAGCATTCTCATAAGAACTATTAGAATGACATATCTCGTAACTCGCATATCACTGACCATTCTTACATTGACACGAGCAATAACAATAACAACACATCAGGATTATCAGCAGCTCCTCATTCAAAATAACATCGGCAATAATACATCAGCAGACCCATTCAGAGTCATAGTCACAATGCAAGTAATGTGCGTGGATCAGGCTCAAGTGTTCTCGTGTCATAGTCTGGACTAATGAACACAAGTGGAAACCTCGTTTCAACTAGTCATCTTAACCCATTCAAGACTGGCCACCTTAACATTAGTAATAATATCCTAAACTAGCAGAACAGTGTCAATTACGATAACTACAACAGTAATCCGATTGTTGAAAGACAGCTATTAGGCCATTTAATAGACAATCCGAACCGCAAGAATATCAAATAATAAGGTTCAGATAACAAAGCACAGTTTAATTCTACATAAAGGTCTAAAATGACTACTGAATTATCTCCATATGGCTAGGATTCGTCAAATCGAAAGCACTTCAATACCATTTCCCCTGAATAAGCCTCCAGCTAGAGAGGACTGTATTAGCTTTCAGAAAGACAATCAAGCTAACGGTAGTTATCGTCTTAAGACTAATAGCTTTCTACTGATTTCTAGCAAGAAAAGTAATCGCTAAATAACACAACAGGGAACATCAGCAACACAAACAACAACAATAATAATAATAGACATTCCTCAGCGAAATCAATCCCAAGACAGCAATATTAGCATAGATAACAACAATACTCCTAATAGCAATAACTGTCGTCTCAGCAACTATTGCACAATGCAAGCAACTCGCCATTCAAGTTCCAAGAGACATTCACGAATAGACAAGACATCGCTTGTGAGTACTCTGACTCAGAGAGAAATCAAAGGAGCCAGAATACGAATCATCTATCGCCCAGCCCACCCATCAGAAACTCTCAGCAGTCGATGGAAGGAGAATTCTCTCCTTTAGACATTCCAGAAGAAAACAAGAAAGTATTCTAGAATGATACTCTCTTCATGAAGAAATCATTCTAACACTCTTTCTCCAGACCAGTCACAAACAGGTCAGACTATCTCTGAAAACAGACTACACCTCTCAATCAAAGCACACAAAGACAGCCAGCTATTAACAAGCAGCTAAGAAGTGCTATTATTAAGAAGAAGATGAATTTGCTTCGTTCTTGCTTATTTTGTGTGTGTGTGTGTGCTTTTCTGCTATTTTTTCCATTAATTACATACAAATGCTGAATCCCAAGAGTATTATTATGGTGGGTCTACGTATTTTAGTGAAAAAGGTAATTAAATGTCAGCTTGGGAGAGGGAGGGGGGATGAGCACTACTAGATCGATATAAAATTGATTTAAATCTGAAGTGTAATTAAGCCAATTGCTTTACTCTAAACCCTTCATGATTACTTGATCTTCCTATTAATGATAGTTAAATACCTATTTGTGATGCTTATTTGGCAAGTATTTCAGTAATTTACATACAAAAACAGCTGCCAAATTGAACTTTCAAGTAATATGCTACTCGACTTATAAGTGAAGTGATCTAAACACATGATCACCAACATTCAATTAAATTGGCTTCAAGCACATTGCGAACTGACCTACTATCGACTTAAGATGATTAAACGCAATCATGCTATTATTATTGGCACTGTCAATGCACGAGTTAAGATTACCCTACGTTCTGTATTGTGCTAATTTGTAGATAGTATGCACTAATCAAAAAGATTGATTGGTGGATCAGAAAATAACTATGGGGATTCATGCATTTCGTCATGTATTGGTGCGCAAGAATGACATACGAGCAACTTAATGATCCAATAAGTGAAGTCGTTGATTGATTATTCGAATGCTCCCACCTTTCCAAACATATCCAAATAAATCTTTAACCAAATAATCCCAAGAAAAACACTTTTCTCATAACTTAGCCCAACATACTTTGGAGATAACTACTGTTTCTACTTTGTTTCAGTGCTAACTGCAGCTATCATTCTGAATAGCAGCAACAGCACGTTATTAATACCAAACGCACCAATAACTCAGCTCATCTATGGGTAACTGTGTGGAATCGAAATAGTTAAGTAGAGTGAAGTGCCTTGAGAGTGCTTATGCTGAGATCATCGAGAGACTGAGGATCTGCATTTAGAATCTCGAACAATCTTTCTAAGACGACAAGTTCTCTTGCAATCTATTAGCATTCTCAGCATACTTGAATGAAAAGATCCCTTAAGTTCAAGACGCTGGGTAATTGAAAACCATTGTTGCTCTTCTCCTCGAGATCAAAACCTACAGGGCTAAGCTGCCTATGCTGTTTCAAATTCACAATTAACTAGACCAATCTATGTCAAAGGCTCTTAGAACTTCTCCGTCATTACTGCAAATCAAGCACTCAGCTATTGTCCTTTATAAAGCACTTGATGTGCCTGATTTCGCGTTTGAAGATCCATACACACTTGTGCTCTCGACTTCAACAATATTTTGAGAGGGAAACATGTCAGATCTTACAGTTTCTTTTTCAAAAGGAAGGCATACTTGAAAGGTACTGTACTCCTCTATTCAGATGGCAACCAAATCAAAGGGAAGTACGCTAAGTATCATGCTAGTAAAAATACTACTTATCAAGCCAGCAGATTTAATCAAAATACCCAATAATAACACTACTAAATAAATAAACTTTCTCTATCACTAAACTTATAAAAGCTACTTGTCATTTCTACTATTTATGTTGTTTATCGTCTCAAATGCTGGCTGCTTGTTTGATTATTTACCTCTTCCCTTTTGTAATACAATAAGGTAGTAGGAGCTACTGCTTTTTAACTTGAAAGAACTATCTGGTAGAATCCCTTGTTTAATCATTTAATATTATTCCTCTTACTCTTTATAATTCTGTTGAATATTTAACTCACTCTCGTAAAAGAACTTTTCAAACTGCCAAATTGAAGAGTTTACTTATTCGTGTCAAGCATTCTCCCTATCATTCCAAGCTTAATACATAATAATACTTTGATTTATTGATATTTTAATCACGCAAACAATATTCTCCTCAAGTCTAATCAACAACAAGAACAATAACATGAGGAGAAGGGTTTCCTCTAACATTGCTCATGAGAAAATGTACGCATAAGATATCTTCGGAATCCTGCAGAACTAGCAACAGAAGATAAAACAGCTTCTGGATAAAGCTAAGCAAGAACAATATGCCTCTGAAATACTCAGTGATGAATAGCAGCAGTAAATCGGTGTCTCACAGCAGTTGTTGAAAGAATTAAGCAGCTATGAGTGCAGCGCTGAGAGAATCAACTCGATTCTGCAGAAGAGAATGACGAGCTTGCAAAAATTAAGATAATAAAGGATACTTAGTGAGGATGCATATCAACGTTAATCCATGCAACAACGATAAAATTAATACCCTTATTAACGCAGCCATCATCCTTAATGGTATGAAACATAACTGAGCTAGCAAGAATTTAATTAGTCAGCTGGTAGATGCAATCCTTAATCTGCTATTGGTAAGAGGAGTTCATGTGATATCAGCGATTTATCTTCTATCCTCGAGTAGCACCGAATGAATCAGATGTTTCCTCAAGAAAGCACATCAAACATGATATAAATTCTGCCGCACAAATAGAATAATAAAGTCTCTCCTTATTTGCCTAGCAGCATTTTGAAGAAGTAACAACCACAATAATCAGCTAAGAAGAACATCAGCAACTTAAAGCAAAGAAGAAACAATTTTACTGGAAATGCAAGGCAGTATTACTACAACATTGATATTGTGTAAATCAATCCGGAAAGCAATTCGAATAATAAGGGTAATAACAATAGCGATATGCCTCACAGCTAAAATAACAGCAATCTTATTCATATTGTTGCAAATGAGAATGTTGAATTAAGTTAAATCACTAAAATAGATGAGAACAAGTAAACATCTCAAGTAAATGATGCTAAAGATGATACTGAGAATAATGTGGGATAAGACCAAAATAGAAAAGAGTCAGTAATCGAAGAATAGAACACTAAAAATAGCCAATGCTAATAGAATCAACAATTGGTTTCATAAACAGAAAGAAATAGAATTAAAAGCAACCAATAAAAAGATGTCAACACAGCTGAATAGTAGAAACAAACACAATCAAGTTCAGTAGTCAATTTGAATCAACACAATAACAGCAATAAGAATATTGAGCTTATGATATCAGCAACAGCGAAGGTAGAGCGTAGGACTAATGAGCAAGATAAGGAACACAAAAGTAATAATAGAGAAGTCTAAACACAAATAATCAGTAACAACATTAACTAACTTAACAACAACACCATTAATAGTGCTAATGTAGCTCCTTAATAAATGATTGTTGAGGATAATAAGGATCTAGGAGGGATAACTAATAATATGAATAAAAGCATAAAATAAGTAAGAGGTAACACTAGATAAGATAGTAAAAATACTAATACTAATAATGGAGTTAATAATGGTGTGGCTAAAAAAATAGCTGAAGTGGCAGTATAATCACATGATCGAATAATTGAGAACTCAAATGGCAGCATTCAAAATGAGAAATAGAGTGAATCAGATGATTGTAATAGTAATAAAAGGGGAGATCTGAAGAGTACTGATTAGATCAAGAAAGTCAGTTCATTGTAGATATCGAAGGATCAAGATGTAATAATGCCTGATTAATAAACCTTAAGACAGCGTAAAAGAGTCAGAGCCTATTCTGCTCTGGACTGTCTCAACTTCAAAGCCACTCCACTTAAGAATACAAGCAGTACCACTTCGATTGATAAGCACTGTGATGGTGAAGCAAGTAAGGACAAGGCACAATACAAGAATGCTGCTGAAGAAAATAGTATTTAAAGCTTACAGATAGATCTAATAAATAAGATTAGTAACAGCAACAATTACAGCTCTCAAAGTATCTCCTAAGATGAAGATAATTCAAAAAATAGTAGCCAGAATATCACATTCTAAGATCAGAAACATATCTCTTTTATTTGTGATTCTGTCAACTAAATCAAGCAAAAGGACGACAACAATAGCTCTGACTAGCAGAAGAGTAGCAATTATATTCCTATCAATGAGGATGCCAGTTCCAAAGGAAATTATTAAGATGCTGATGACACTACTAAATCTGAAGTACAACCAACAGAAAATAAAGCCAATTCTTTTTATTAACAAACATATCCTAGTAACGCTCATGCTGGTAACAATTTTAGCAATAACCATGCTGCTGTAGCTGTAGGTGGTGGTCATACTTTCATCGATAAGTAAGAGGTCAACATAATTCTTCCAGTTGATATGCCAGTGTTTCAAATAGACTAATTCTTACGATTCTTTCCATAATTAGATACCTAAATCAATCAAATCAAACAGTCTTGTAGCAATAACATAATAGCAGCTAATGTCACTAACAAAAACAATAGAGACAATAGCATAGCAGCAAGTGACACAACAGCCAAACTATTATTGAAAACAGAATAAGATTGTAAGCCATCCAATGATCTATTAGGTATTGGCTTAGATAAATAAAATAATCAATAGTAGCATTAGTAGACATCATCATGTTAGTCTTTGCTAATTCTAAAAGAGTAAACTTAGTCAAAAGCGAACATCTAATAAGTTAATCGTCAGCCAATTAGTAGACATAATTACTGTTTAAACAGTATCAATGGCATAAACGCATTGAAGGATCACGATCATAGAAGTAACAATGATGCTAACAAAATAGTAAACAAATATCCTAAAGACTCCAGCTGTTCTTTAAGAAACTCACTGAATAGTAGTGGATCAAGTGCCATTAGTAATAAAACTCAAAGACTATTAATACCTAAGAGTGAAAGCTAACAAACTCCTGCTCTTTCATTTGATAGCACAAATATTTTATCTAAACCTGCTTCTGATACCAACCGAACATAATAAGTTACTGCTTCCTTCACTACTCAGCTGCCTTCATCAAACACCTAAAACAACACATCTATTTCATTTGCTTCTTCATCGAACCAACGAGTTCATTCCTTCAATAATGCAAGCACTCGTACCTGCAATGTACCTAGTGACTCATATCACACTCCCTTGAAATACTCTCATCCCAAACAAGACCCTCAACAGGAATAATCTAACCTATTCTAGCCAATGCAGCATCTAAGTCATCATGAGAACTCTTTAAATTGTAGATATGCGGATTATTCATCTTTTATCCCTTAATCATCAGATACCTGCACTGTATTCTCAAGGAGATCTAATAGTTTTGATGTAAACAGCGACAACATGAATGCTAATGATAAATCCAGCAATCCTAAGATATATTCTAGATTCAGACAATTCCTCTAAAAGGAGGATTAACATGCACATGGCTACAACAACAACAACAACAACAACAACAACAACAACAACAACAAAATAAGGAATGTTTGTAATTAAGCCTACATGAATTCTAATAAGAGAAATAATCAGAGGTACGATCAAAAGGTCAATCAATAAATGAATATTTCAGCAAATACCAAAAGTAATAAAGATATAATTGCTAAAAAAGGTGCACTTAACTAATCATATCACAACCGCAGAAATAAGGACACTAAGATAGACTTAGTTTGTCCTAACAACATAAATTCTAACTATTAAGCAAAGGACTTAAGCTTTGATGAGTAGATTTACTAGTAGTCTCCTGGGAGTTTTCAGTTTGAACTTACTTCTAGGACTGGAGAAGCATCCATTGGCAAACAGACCAGCAACAACTAGCAAGGCGATCACAGCAATGGTTTAGATCAAAATGATAACTCAAATTCAATGTCATTAGAGGATACAAGCAGGAATGGTAGAAATAGCAAATTCGTTGGGGAAGATTCTGGAAGCAACTATCAAAGAGCTGGAGATTAATAATAATAGTAACTAGTAGATCCAAAGCTACTAATTAATCGATTTTCTATGCGTCCAGAACAATTTAGTTCCTCTTCTGGAATAGATAAACCAAGTCAAAACCCTAAAAATAGTAATTAACTCATCTCATTTCAACTATCTCCAAGGAAAAACCAAGTAGAATAGACAGTGTTTTATAAGATCGAACAACATCAGTTCAAATAATCAACGCAGAAAGAGCACTCATTTGAATTTACTTGCCCCGCTTTTTCCAACGCATTTGACTTAAATAATCCTCTTAATCAAAAACAACGTTCCAAATAAATCAGGATTTCTCCTCACCCACGCGTTAATGCAGCCTTTAAAGAAGATCATCTATTTGAACAAATAAACCCTTCAATATCCTAGAATAAGAAATAAGAAGCTTCTAGCAACCAAGGTATCTATTCACAAGATTATTCCTAGAGATAGAATAGCTAAAACAGCAGTGTTGATAATAATCTAGAAGAGAAAAGCCAAATCAAGGGCAATTTGATCGAAATCTAGAAATAATCCCCCTAATTAAAGCAAGCACTTCCTTAGATTTAGAAGATACTTGAAACTTCGAATTAAAATATTCAAAAAGATAAATTCTAATTGGCGTTTAGACCTAACCCCAAAGCACAATGGGTAAATTACAGTAGCTGTGATAGTAATCAGGTGTAAAATTAGGAGTAATAACTCTCAAGCAAGCCACCTAGCAACAATAACAAAAGTAATTACAATAGCCAAGATTGTTGGGAGTCTATTCCTCCTCCCCAAATCGGATCCGAAAAGCCTGATGATCCCACAACTAACTACATTCCTAATTGTAGTACAAGGTAATCCTTCAATTAGTAGGAGAGAAATGGCAATAACTCATCAGAAGCCAGTCAAAATAAAAATACTACCAATCTTTCTGCGGTTAGCTAAAATTAAGATATTTCAAGCCTAAGCGATCAATTGTAACTTTAGTTTTTCAAGAGTATTGACCCAACAAATAGTGCTTTTTTTGGCTCTGTTTGCTAATAATTCAAAGGATAACTCAAAACATCAAATAACAATGGTCTTGTAATTTTTGACCCAAATACTTTCAAACACTACGAGAAGATAGGAGCTGCTTAAACAAACGGTGCTAATGATATTATTAAACACTCTAATTAAGCAGGTTTCTCAAGCAGTATTGAAGACCAGACTCGAGAAAAGAAGTATTTCTCTGTTCTGGAATAGCGAATGACGTATTAAATTGAGGCAAATCTCTTATTCTTGGAGAAGTCATTGCAATGTTCCAAGAGCTCAACCAAGGAAGAGCTGCTCGAGAAGCTGAAGGAATTCCGCATAGAAATGGTAAGCAGCTGCGAGTAATAGGATAAGAGTGTTACAGATTTGAAGGTGAGGCATCATCATCTTTTGGATAGTTTTTAATTGCCTTCATAACATATTATTGGAAAATTTTCTTTCTGAGAAATACACCCAACTTCTTGTTTCTTTGTTGTTAAAAATATGTGTTTTTATCATCTTCAATCGAAGATTTTTTTTATTTTTACGATAAATACACAGCATAAAGGGAGGAAGAGCAGTGCTTTTAGTTATCTAAGCAAAAATAATGCAGCAAAAAAAGGTTTGGTGGAACAAAAGACAGCCTATTTTTCTCACCTTTGAAATTTGCTTTTATAAGAGTTGGGAGAATAAATTAACGTTGAGACTCTAAGCAGAATGAATACTTCAGAATAGATAAATTGTAGTTTCAGCTATCTTTTAGCTATTTATTGCGAACATCTGTCTTGTCTTACTCTTAATTTATACTGAGAAATAGGCTAGTAATTTGATTTTGGTCCAGTATTTTGGGATAATAAAATACCCTTCAGAATTCTGCCATGTAATAAAAGTTTAAGCCTATCCTTAAACTACCCCTCACTATTACTTGGTTTCTTTGAGTATCTAATTGAAAATAAAGGGTATTTGCAATTAAATAAAAACAAATGCAAGTAAGAATGTATTTCCATGCAAGTTAACAACCTTTGCGTTTTAAGATTTTTTCAAAAATATCTTGAGTAAAAAGTGGCTGGCGAAGAAAAAAGTTCTCATTTTGATTGAATAAAAACGAACCATTCTTCAAATAAGAAGCAGCGGATTTAAGGTGGTCAGCTAGTTTAAAGCAAGTAAATTCAAATATTTCAAACTTAAGGCCTGGAATGAGAGCCTTATTTTCACTGGCAGCATCTTAATAATTCTTTCATTCTGAATTAAATGATATTTTTAAGTGTAATTGCCCTTAAAATAGCTATTTTTTAGACAATTGTAGTGCCATTACAAACAAAAAATAAAAACCCCTATGTGGCTTATCAAATTATTGACCTGTCTATTTTTACAGCATCTACAAATCATCATAGTCTCAGTATTTACTTCTGGAAGAAATCAGAATGAATAAGAAACTGAAGATCGACGCTTTTAAAAAAATTAGAAGAATTCAATATTACAGGTGATAATTTCCAGAAGCGTGGGGACTTAACTCTACAGGAGGATAAACGGATTGTGATGCGTATTTTATCAGAAAGCTTACTTCATTCAGAAGTAAGAATTTGCAAATTAAACTGGTTTCAAGAGTGGGGATTTGCCTGGAGTCCAAAATAATTAATATCCACAAACAAACAAATCCACCACAAAAACAAATAAATAACAAACTATCACAAGCAATTGCTTGGCATTTAAGAACTCCACCAAATCAACTCTTAATTGAATGATCTGCATTAAGGACTTCGTTCATCCGACACAACAACAAAGATTCAAGTACACAGTCGTCAGTGTCACAGAGAAATTCGAAAAGATCCTTGACGATGTCACCAAAATCAGACAAATCGTCTATGAGAAATACCTGAACGAAAAAGCTGAGGAACAGTCATGGTGCCTAGATTCTGATCTTTACTCGATCAAAATGGCACTACTAAACTTCCCTAACATCTAGTAATAAGAGATTATTCAATTCTCCTATTTCCTTAAGGATCTTCTCGAAGAATTTGAGTAACTTGAGAGTTAATAGTATCTCATTAAACAATGCGTACCTTTCTAGCAACGCAAATTCGGAATGAATCTTCATCTCTACTAGCAAATGCTCAAGAAAAGAGAATTCCTTCTCAAATACTTCAAGCAAGAAGACTCACCACAAGTTAAAGTACTTTGAACATCTTAACATTCAGACTAATCCCTACAAATCAGTCAATAAACTCACACAGTTCAATTTATCATGAACATCTACTAATATCACCTCCTGTCTAATCAATCACAACTCACCTGATTTACTAAGATAAATACTCTTGAAAAATCGCCTTCTACTAAATATCTCATCTTTTTACCCTTGATAAATTGTTCCTCCATTTCAAATGTATCATTTCATATTTATTTCTGTTTCAACTTCTTTCGCTAAATTCAAATCAGTTAATATTTCTATTATGTTTTAATTCGTTTTTGAAAGGTTTTATCTATTCTTTCTTCAAAAGACCAAACAAAGGGAAAAAAATAATATCAGAAATTTATTCACGAAACCATTCTTTTTGGAACACGCTATTTGTTCATCTTTCATTTTATTCTTATTTTCCCAAAGGTAAGTGTGCCCTTGTTTTGTGCTTTTTGACCTTTATCTTCTAGAAAAATCTCTTTGATTTTTAATTGAGGTGTTCGTTTCCTCGTTGAGAATTATTTAAATCAGATTTCTATTAAATTCTATCTATTTTCACTTAACTTTGGATTTTTAGATTGCCTTAAATTGAAAAATACCATTGCTATTTAGAAATCTAACGGTTGAAGATATCTTTCTATTAAATTCAAGAACTACTTCGCATTATTTTGTTTCTCCGAAATGGGTCTTCCTTTCCAATATCAGGCATGTTTAAGTCTCTGGGATTCTATGATCTTTGGATTATTGAATACTATTTTTATTAGCTTGCTTGTCTTTTAAAAAATTATCTTCAAAGCATCTTATTTAAAAATCCACCTTTGATTCTCTCTCTCTTTTTAAAAAATCCAGAGTTTTCCCTCTAATGAGTCAATTATTACCCTTCACTAAATAAAATATACGTCACGTTTCCCCCTTTCAATTTTTTTAATCCTCTTAAATCTCCCATAAAAATCAGTCAACAATCCACTCAATATCATGTTCGACATCAGAGAGGAGCTTCCTTTTAACCTTTTTATTATTATTTTCTACTCTAATCTCTCAGTTTTAAAGATGAATAGAGAGGAAAAGTAAATTAAATGATGAAAGCTCAAAGATTTCTCTTGCACTACAAAATTACAATTAAATTAACAGCTTAAAAGTGAATCAAACAAAATCTTTGATAAGTCTGTTAGTTCACTATTATTTACTCTCTAATAAGGTTAATGAGCCAAAATTGGTAAGGAATTTAAAAATATTGATTTAATTTATTGCTCTCATCATAGCCATATGTTATTATTTAGAGCTTTAAGTGCAGATCTCAAATTAAGATACTCACTCAAAAAAGAGCACAAATCACTCATTTACCCTAAAATTAAAATGATTGCTTTCTTTTTGAAGGTAACACATCCTCTCCACCCTGACACAGTTGATCCCTAAAATTTCATTCCAGTATTTTTCTTACTCTTTAATTCTTACTTAAAATATAATACCTGACATAACTTATCTTCACTTAATTTAACTGAACAGGATATGCATACATAACCTAAACAAATAACACCACTTGATAAATAATTCATACAATACTATCTCTTAGCTATTTTGATGAGGGTATTCGTAGCTATTTTGCAAGGAGTAATAAAAGTACAGCTGATTTGATGATAAGGCACTGATGCTTAATTATTTTAAGCCTTCTTTCTATCTTTTCAGTAATGGCCATTTTTTCTTATGACTTTTACTAATACCTTTTAATGATAATAGTAAACTATATGTTTAATAAAAGAATGTGTTACTGCTTGATGAAAAGTTCGAATCTGGTTAGTCTGCTGCATTCCCAAGACACCATACAATTTGTTATTTAATCAATGGAGTACTCATCGATTGCCCCTTCTCTAAAACAAGAATCCATATTGTGGAATATATTAGTCAAAACTTAGCAAAACTAAAATTTAGTATTGTTAAAAATAAAGAATACGTTTAATAACCAACCAATTTGTATCAGATAATAGCAGTTTTATTACGTGAGAAGATAGTCCAACTCAATTAATGAGTTTTTTCTTGAAAATACTAGTAAACTAAGACTCTCCCCGATTTCAGATGTCAATCGACTCTCACTGAAGAAGAAGAATAATAACAGAAAACACATTTATTTTACTCTCAAGCACTACAGTTTCATCTTTTGCATTTTTTACTCCAAATGAAGTTTAATAGAAATTAGATTTTCCATCCTTGCGAGAGTGCTGCAAAGTCTTCGGAGATCTTCGTTGTGCATTCTGAAGCTAACCAAATGTAACTTTAAATAGAGGATAAGAAGTTAGAAAATGCATACCCACTTGTCGACAATTTGAATTCGTGTAAAAATGAGAAATTGGTTCGTATTAATGTGCAAATCTGTCCTGGAATGTAAGGCTGGCTTTTTTTCAGTTTGTTATTGTTACAAATAATTGAATTGCTTTGGTTTTGAGTTACTTCTTTAATTCAAGTGACAGAGAAATGAGTGCAGGCAGTTATTCCAGAGCTTCAAATACATTTTTTAAATCAGCTTCCATGAGAGGTTTCATGAATATATTGGACTAAGATTGTGATAACTATGAGGACGTCTTATCATCACACAGCCTGGAGAGAGAATTTCTAAAAATAATAAACTTTTATTTCAGTAATAAAGAGGATATTTGATCAGTAAAACCAAAACACAGACAGCTGCTTTGATAGGAAAAATAAGAACTAAGAAAATTAAAGGATCTAACTGCAACCATCTCTTCAAGTGCAACGAAATAGTTCTAAAGATTGTTGTTGTCTTGATGTTAAAGGAACCATTTAATAATATTCTGAAAATGTTCTACTTGAAATCTAAATGGATGTGAGTGAGATGCTTTAGCTTCGTAATTGACAGGCTCATTTGATGAGGATCAAAGTCATTTTGGCTAAGTTTTTAATTTAAATTAGTTTTATCTAGTAAAACTAATACATAAAATGTATCAATTATTACTGAGCAGAAAGATGAAGTCTTTAAAGGCATGTAATCTGAGACAGAGCTAAAGTCAGGTTTTAAAAGCCAGTGATTGTGACTCTATTCTTCCTGAATCAATAAAATAATAGTTTTTTAGTAAGTAATAAACAATTTAATTTTATTTCTGAAGAGGAGCCAAACTTACCCAATACAGATTGATTTTCTCAATAATTTTTTATGGAAGCTAAAAATGAATTCAAAGCTTTAACAATATTTTGTGATTAATTCTTTCTGGAATCAATTTTTTATCCAGATCAAGCTAATAAATCAATTCATTTAAGAATTACTTGAAATTCAGAGTGAGCGAAGTCAAGGCTTTAAACTTTATTATTGCTGAACTTAATTAGTTCATCTCAAAATCACTTAAATCACACTACCTGTAAGAGTAATAATAAGAATTAATTAGAATTGTTCTCATTTACTTAATGCTGAGAGAAAGTACTTCAAGAGAACCAGGCAACGCTCCAAAGATAGTGCTAATATATTATTGTTGCTGAGAAGATGAAGGCTCTAATCCAACGCAATAACTAGCAGAAAAATAATTCAATCCAAGATTAATGAAAAATAAATATTGATTAGCCATAAAACAAGTGAAAGGAGAGAATACAGTTGTTTACTTGAGAGAAATACTGAACGATTTTAGATTACACAGTTTGCTTAAGAACTATCTCAAAATCTTTGAACTGCCTCCAACTTCATTATTACTGGAATTATTATTTATTATTATTATTTTTATTATTATTATTATTATTATTATTATTATTATTATTATTATTACACTTAATTTTTGTTAATAAAAAAGAAACGAATTTACTTAAAACAGAATGAGAATTTATTTGCATGAGATGCAAAAACAAAAAGTTCTAGTAGATCATTAAGAGATTAAAAGGAGAATGCAATTTCACTAAAAAAGCAGAATAATTAGAAAATAAAGGCATTACAACATTTATTGATTGAAAACCTTACTTCAAAGAAAGAATGAAATGATTAGTCTTAAAGGAGCCTAACTCCTTTAATCTCCTCTCAATAATATGAAGCAGCGACTCGCTAATACACTAATTGCTTTTGAAATAAAAAAAGATTATGTAAATCATGTCTTAAAACAAAAAATTTGGAATTCAATATTTGCTTTAAACGAATCAATAAGAATGGCAATAATATTACTCTAAATTTATATCTATTTCGTTCATTAACTCTGACTACTCCTATTTATCTCTTTTCTTGATATTTTATTAGTATCCGTTAATAACATCTCTATGATTCTTCTTCGCTAGAATTTGAGCATAATATTGTTTTGAACCTTGGGTTACTAAAGTTGAAAGGCTCATTTATTTCGTTAGAAGCTTCTGCGAGTTTAAAAAATAAAAATATTCCAATTTTTAGAAGAATTCTAAATAATATTTGAGAAATTATTATTGCATCCATGCAATAATTACTATTTGAATAGACAAAGACAGAATAATAAACATTAAAGATACAGCAAAAAGATACATCAAATAATTTGAAGTCAAAATTTATTTATTCAGATTTTATTTAGTTGTTTTTTAAATAAAACAAAAAATTATTATTATTAGAAATAATAAAAGTTATTTCATTTTTTCTTTTAAATAATGTGTTAGTTTTCCTAAATCGTTTACTAAATAAACAAATAACTTTCAGTAAAAAATTGATTTCACTGGATAATCATCCTATTCCAAAAAGGATACTTATCCATAATTTTTAATAAAAGTCCATTGCATTATCATCTTGTCTTATCGCCTTTTATCATAATGTTGATTACATTTTTTTAATTAAATATTCTTTAATCTGTTAGCTCAGTCAACAACAAAAATGCAAGTTTAGGCTAGATAATCGTAGGCGAAATATCTTTCACTTGATCTGAAATCGCAAATCAGAATGACGAAGTTGCATTTTTCATTTGGAAATAAAGAGATAATAGAATCGTTTGAAGAGCAGCTGTGGACAAGAACTTAACTGTTGCAGCTGTGATTCCAAGATAGAAGCTAGTGGCTCCTTCATTAGTGAACATCTTACTTGCGCAGTCTTCAGTGTTGTAAAATGAAAAATGACCATTTGCACCATTCATTTGTAATCGGCGTCTAAAGGACAAAAATGAATTTATTATTAAAAAGTAATTTAAAAAGTCAAAGAGAAAAATTTAGTTGAAATGAATGTTACTTGAGAGTATCGAAAGGATAGGTGACGAGAGTGCTCAAGAGTCCAGCAACAGTAGCTGGAGCCATGTATTTAAATGAATCAGTCCCGTCATATTCGCTGAGACTGTGAGACTTGAACAGCTAAAATGCTGAAAATAGAGTCATATAATAGGGAATATTCGCAAAATTCGCCATAAGAAAGCCTCGATATAGTCCAACTATTCCATCTTGTCTGTAAGCCGATGTGAGAACACCAAGGATAGTCTCAGGTGTTTTCTAAAAAGACAAAGCGAGCCTTGCACGAGCTAAATCTAGGGGATACGCCACACATAATGTTAAGAAACCAGAAACGAAGGCAGCACAGAATTTTCTAGTTCCATATTCCAATTCCTTCAAAGAAGACAACAAACCAAATGAGAAATCAAGAAAATATCAGTGAAGTTGTGCAATCGCGCTTCTAAACCTTAAATAATGTTTACAGTAGTGTCTTTATCAACGATGAGAGGGCATATTGCTGAATTGACAGCATCTAGTATCGAGAATTAAACAATCGCTCGAGGGATACTGTACAAAACATGAGCTAAGTTGCCTCGATAGAATCCTTTGTACCCATACTCACGAGGAATTCCTATTTTTTTAAAATTGAATATTTGTTATCTCTCTCATCATCATCATCTCCATCTTCGCATCTATTAAATATCTGCATATTTATTTTACTTCTAATGTAGTCAAAGGAAGACTTGTATCTGAATCTATTACTCACATCGACAACTTGCTGCGCCTAGCATAATAACTAGTATCTATCAATTGGAGCTAATAATGTTTTGTTCAATGCTTGAATAATGGCAGGTCCAGCTAAGAAAGAGCCGAATTATTTCAAAAAGGATTCTTAAGACTTTGGTGCAGGAGTGGCTGCTAGTTGTGGCTGGCGAAAGGGCTTAGACTATCTGTTATATCCGAATACCTAAGAGGAGTTATTCTGATCGCTCATATTCACAAGGGCTGAGAGGAATGCTGTTTTAGTTAAATAAATGCTATTTGGAAGGTTAATTAAATAATCATTCTCTTTGATTATTTTGTTTGAGAGATATTTGTGTTTGGAATAGTTTGTTCTAGAATGAAAACAGAACTGTTATCAGACAGGCTGCTTTGCATCAAATGTGGTTATTTACATAAATTATTAAGATTTAACTATTCACAAATTTGTTTGTAAGAAATATCCATAATTATCATTTTAGCACTTTTAAAAAAAGATTCTTAGGGTCTAAAGAGTTATTGAACCAAGTCTCTTCAACGAAACTGAGGGGAAGCATCAGGGGGATGATTCCATAGGGATTTGGTTGCTAAGGAATCAAGCTATCAGCCTAGAAAAATAAAGAATATCTAAGGTTTTTATATTCTTTTGTCGATTCAAGGGATAATTTCATCTAATTTCTTTTCGATACTCTACTCACAACAGAGACAAATACAACAATAATAGATCCAATTTTGCAGATTGAGAAACATAAAACAAAGATTATTAATGATTCTGCCAATAAGTCAAGTTGCATATGGAACTTTCACATAACATGCATTGAGGTCTTACACTCACTAAAATGCAAGTTGAATACTAATAATTTTCTTTCTCTCTCTCTCTCTGTTTAACCATGTTCCCGTTGTTTCTTCTTCTGTCTTTTCAGCACCCTCACACTAACAAATCATACAGTTCCTTCTGATCATTGATGACTTGATACTACAGATTCATCTTATTCATGTTATTCTTGATACTGTGCATGTTCTCCTTCTTCGAAACTTCAATAGCAATCAGTGCAGGACCATGTTCTCTGTTTGGTTTCTTATTGAACTGGATATGGGATATCTCATCTGTAGGTCCTAAGCAATTCTAGATGAATTCTC
>Ga0302271_10000251_pt1 | contig 50563 bp, 23 predicted proteins | sample III_Bog_N1_1_FD_198767 | JGI IMG/M metagenome (GOLD analysis project Ga0302271, IMG submission 198767) | Peat permafrost microbial communities from Stordalen Mire near Abisko, Sweden - III_Bog_N1_1 | ecosystem: Environmental > Terrestrial > Soil > Wetlands > Peat | place: Sweden: Abisko...
GTTGATTTTCCAACATCTATTTGTAAAACAGTACATTAAAGCATGCAGAATAATTTTAGTAACTAAAGATTATCTTACTAGCCTCTCCAACTATAATGGTTTTAATCAAGAAGCCCGTGTTCTGGTCTTCGAATTGCGAATGGGTCATCATCTGTCTTATATCGCTGTGGGAAATAATTGAAAGCTCTATTTTAATATTATTTGCCTTTTTAAGAATATCCTCTCTCTCTCTCTCTCTTTCTTTCTGCTAATATTTAGGAATATCCTCTATCTCTTGATATTAACCAAGATTAACTTCTCCTATGTAAAAATCAAAATTTCTCAAACTAGTTTAAAATTAACTAAAAATTGAATTTTCACTTAACATGGTAATTCTTAAAAGATAAAGATAATTTAGGATTTTTCAACAAAAAACTCAAATAGAATGCATCATATTTTTTAAAATTGTAGAAATAATAAATCTGATTCCATTTCTGATTGCAATGAATGCAAATCAACGAGCTTACACAAATGTTCCAATACTGTAAAATATGAATAAAGTCCCACTCACAAAGGCCATAGTACGTTCAGAAAACTTTTTTGCCATCATCTATCCACCGATTAGTGCGAGAAGAGTTGCACATATTTAGGCAACTGTCGAGCCTAGCAAAACCTTCCAAAATTGATATGATGCACTCATAGCAATAGTGGATAGTTAAGAGGAATCGCCCCATTCACCGAAAAAGTTTGACAAGAAAGTTGTGATTGCTATTGCAGTACCAGAGATATGAACAATGCTCTTTTCTTTTTTAGTTGAGAGCTTCTTTTCAATCTACTTTAGGTCATCTTCAGCTTCGTCGTCTTCATCATCTACAGTGTTGGTTATGGCTTCGTAAAGAGATTTCCCTCCGAAAAATAGAAACAGTAAACCTGCAATATATTTCAGATACTATTTTGACAGGAATAGCTGAGATACACTTCCTATTGTGCAGGAGATTACATTCATTAAGAAGAATGCTCCAAAACATCCTAAGAACACCCATTTCTTAGAGTATTTCGCAGAGAGCATCGCAGTTAAAATGAATGTTCTATCCCCGATTTCTGAAACTATTGTTGAGATAAATGAGCCGATTACAGCACCATGTTTGCTGAGAAGCTCAGCATCTTCATCAGTTAATTTGATTTCAGGAATTGTTTATTCTTGTTTGCTTTTTTTGGAGGTAGCTAAGGCAACCATTAGAAAACATGAGATGATGAGAGTAAAATAGGAAATCTTCTTCATGATTTAGATTACTTCAAAAGTTTTAAGAGTTTAAATAGTATTTTGTTATTTTGTTTTTCAAGCTTATTTAAGTTTGAAAGGGTACTTAATAGATAATTTGTGGAGTTTTATGATCAAACTTTCAATCCTTAGTTCTTTCTCCTGAAATTTAATTAGAATGGAGTAATCAAAGGATTCAACTTTGTATGGGAATGATAATGAGAGATCGAATCTGAGAATGAAAGAGTAACGAGCTGCTTTCTTAGTTGATAAATAAAGGTTAATAGTGGAACTAATAATAGATTGTTTTATCATTTAAAATATGAGTATTGAACCAGTTTCCTGATTTTTAGAACCGATATATCTTTAGTTTTTGTAAAGGCAAAATATGAGTTAAAATATGGCTGATCAGCCAAAAGAAATCTATTATTTAGAAATAAATCCAGCCATTAAATAGTCCTTAAATTGGCAAGGCTGTCATATTCTTAAATTGGATTTAGGTTTAATAAGTTTTATTTCGATTTGTAAAAATACCTAGGCACACCAAATAAATAATAAAATAAACGATATTTTCTGTTTTTAATAAGAAAAATATGAATTATCAAGTACTTCTTTTGAACAATTAAAACTACTTGTTTAAGAACTAGTAAATTAAATTATCACACTCATGCATTTATCAAATTACAAGGGGGATTATTACTTGATGGGAGAATAGAATTTTTATATAATACTTTGCTAAAAGAATCAGAGAAGAGAATATCTATTGACTTAGATTTAAACAAACACCTTTTCTAAATTTAAATGTTTAGCATTTTTTTGAAATGGAATGAAGAAATAGTGAAGCGAAAATAAAATAGAATATTTTATGCTCCTGATGGCTTTAGACAATAAAAAATAATTTTCTGCATATTTTAAATAAATTATTAACTTTTTAATTATTTCCATAAAAGAACAGCAATTTGATTCTTGATGAAAAATGATAAGAAATCTATGCAAAAAAATAATAATGCTTTTTTATTAAATTTCCTTTCAATTGTGAACCTTTTTTTTTGTATTTAGAAATTTGTTTTTTTTCTTAGAAAGCTCAGAAGGTCCAAAACAAAAAAATGAGTAAAACCCAGCAATAATTTAGGAGATATTCAACATGCAAAATGAGTAACAAAATTATTGTTTTTAATCGAATACTTACCATAATAAATTGGCAACATTTTTTTAATTTTTGAGGCAGAAATTACAAGAAGGTGAAGAACAATATAGTGCGCAAGTAATTGATTTTTTGTTCATGTAAGAGATAATTCTTGAGATTAATTTTGACAATATTCTTAGCTGTGCGAAGCCCATGGAACAAACTGTGCTAGAATAGCTGCATGAGTGCGCTGAGAAGAATCGTAGTGGAAGGTTCAGTATGCTTCTTGAGGAATCAGTTTGTGTGGATGTAATAGGCAGTGAGACACGCAAGGATTCACCGAAAAAAGGAAGTAATAATGGGAGGGAAGTATGTGTGTACATTGCTGAGATAATCTTGAAGTTTTGATAACTCTAATGTAGCAACGGTCTCTCTTGATGGCTCAAAGGCTTATCGCTTATCTTGAAGATTAACTTGAGAGGTAAATGCCAGGAGTTACAAAGGCATCAATAATTGACTTTCTCAATACACCTGATCAATTTGGATTCACTGCACTTCATCTTGCTGCTTTCAATGGAGATCTCGTAAACATGCCTTCTTAAACGCAATCAAACACTTGTAAATACTGATTTTGTAAAATAGGAATCAGTAGAATTCCTGAAAAGCAAAGGAGCTAATATTGCTGCCAAGAATTATACAGGTAACAACACAAATAACTACTGAATACCTCAAGAAAAAACATTTTATTAGATCAAGAAAGAAGAATGCCAATTTACAATCATCACCTTATTTAAATTCTTTACTTAGCATATCCTCCATTTAATTTGAATTTTCTCAATAGGTCTCAGTGTAATGCATGCAGCAGCCTAAGGAGACTCCCCTCTCATTCTGGTAAAAATATCTAAGAAATGTTTAAATCATTAATTTTCTTTTTTCTTCAGCAATATTTTAAGCAACTTGGTTTCTCGATCGACGAGCCTGATGATGAGGAAAAGACGCCTCTGTTTTGGTCAGTCTTTGCAGAGTATATTAAACCCTTTCTCTTAAAAATTACTCAAAACTTATTTTTGAAATAATTTTATGTGTCAATCTAGCTCAGAGTACTCGACTGCATTTTTACTTTCTTGGGGAGCAAATGTCAATAAAATGGAGAAAATAGAAGGATAAACTGCTCTTCATCGAGTTTCCAATTCCAAAATTGCTAGGAAGTTGCTTATGGCGGGTGCAGATCGCAGTATTAGAGACAAAAAGGGAAAGCTACCTCATGAGTCAGCTGAACTTCGTGGGCTCCCTCATATTGCAAAAATGCTCGTAAAAAGATATTTTTTGTCATTCTAAAACCTTTTAGCCAACATAAAATTGAATTCCCAAAATTATTATTTTGTATTGAATCTAGAACAGTAACTTCTCAGTTAGTGAATTTTGTAATTTGCGAACTCCTTTAGCTCCTCCAAGACAAAAGAGGAGAACGATGCTTGTACTTTTATTCCTTAACTCTACTGTTATTTTGAGCACATTCTTTATTATTATCTCTGGTAAAAAATTAATTCTTTTGTTAATTTTTGCTGATGTTTTACTCATTTTTAAAAAATTAAAGAAATGGACTCAGATAAGTATCTTGGATTATCTTTAGCTTTCTATATTTTTGGAGTAATTCAAATTGTTCTTTTAGTCGCTGCTTGCTTAAAAGAACCTGGCTATTGCTAAACTAAAAAAGGTAGGCCTGATCTATTGCAGTTATTATCCAAGCACCGGAAAGATTTTTCCTAAATTTGTCCTGATTGTCATGTAAAAATGAGAATAATTGTTTTTTGAAAATATATTTTTTATATTTTAAATACTTTTCTTTAGATTGTTCGACCTCTGAGATCAAAGCACTGCTATATTTGTGGTCACTGTGTTTCAGTCTATGACCACCACTGTCCTTGGATCAATAACTGTGTTGGAGCTAAGAATATCTTTGTTTTTTTCCTTTTCTTGAGTGCACTCTGGCTTTCCCTCTTGTTTTTATTATTTCTGAACATATATTTTATCGCCGCTGAGCCTTAGCTGTTCTTTACAAATGATTCTAATTCTAAATCTACTTTGGGCATTTTTTCGACTATCTGTTGCTTCTATAATCTAGTTATTCTAAGTTTATTCTTAATTCCAGTTTCGTAAGACCAATAATTCTGCATTTCAGTTTTGACATTTTAGAGCTAAATAATTAAATTTTTTTCCTTCTTTTCTAGCATATTATGGCTTGTATAAGTCTAGAACATCTGCTCAGGATTGACGTAACTAGAGAGATACTCTCATATTCAGAGACATAAAGTGAATGAAGAAGCAACCTAAATAGAAAGAGTGAGAAATTTATTTTTTTACCACAAACACAACTAAAGAACAATTGTTTAAAATATCTTTTTGAATAAAATTTAGAATTTATTTGTAAAGGAAATGGAAGAATCATCTTAGTCTTCTTCGGATTCCCCATACATTCCTTCTTAATTGGGTGAAGAAGATAGCTAACATGGAACAAGTTTTATTTCAGAGAGGAGAGACAGTCTGTAAAAAGAGACGTTAACATAAAAAAGACAGCCAATAAAAAGGTCGATTCTCTTGAATTGTGCTGAAATTTTCTTTCGAAACTCTAAGAACCCTAGATTCACTCAGGAGCCTATCCATTGAGAAGAGGAAACCCTTAGAAGAATAACATAATAAATTTATATTTTTAGTTTTAGTTAGTTAATTTAATAGGATATCATCTCATTTATTTCATAATTCTTTCCATATCTTCATTGAGTAGAAGGATAAATTACAACTACATTGATGAAACTCTAAATTTATTTCCTTATTATTCAAAAATTTAAAAATAGTTGACTATTTTCATTTACTTTTATGAAAAAACAGAAAACAACTTTACTTTTGATTTTTAGTAGACAAGCCTTGCGAATAAACAAATCAAATGAAAAAAATATCTGATGAAGGCGAGATTTGAACTCGCGCCCTTTCGGAATAGAGCCTTAATCTACCGCCTTGGACCGCTCGGCCACTTCATCTTTCTTGCAATCCTTTCTTATTTTCGATTCTTGCAAGATTGGAATGCAATTTTGATAATTGAAATTCGGTGAAATTTCGGGTCTCGTAATTTAGCTGACTCAATATTTTTATTGTTAGTTTTTCAAAGTTTTTCAAATATAAAGTTCAATCTTTTAAAACCAACACAGCAGAACATTTAAGTTTAGAAAGAATTCTAGAATCTAAATGTTCAACTTTCCTTTATAAATATGCAGCATATTGAAACAAACTGAACGATTAGTTCTGTTAAAATTTTAATTATTGCTTTTTCTATAACATACACATAAAGAGTACAATAATACAAGTTTATAAACGGAAAACAACAAGTTTGTTTTGAATATTCTTATTCATTATTAAGTTAAAGTCCATTAACTTTAGTTTTTCAATTTTAAGTTGCTTTTATCTTTGCGATGAGAGAGCTAACATTTGTTGGAGAAACTACCTGATCACCAGCTTGTATGTTCCACACCATCTTTCTGCTTTGTCCAGTGTTGATAACAAAAACTTAGAATGTATTTTTAGATGTTGAGTTGAGCTGCTCTGACGATTAGACTCTAAATTCTGCGAAAATTGCTTATGAAGCTGTCTAAAACGCTTCAGTGATATTGGGTTCTGTTGAATGTTCAATATATATCTTGAGTTTACTTCCTTTCTGTTGAGTGCACCCCATTATTGTAAAGAAAACAGAACCAAAGAGTGGAATTATTTAATTATCTCTCTCTCTCTCACGCAAACTTGTTTTTTTATTTTGGGGAGGAATACCAATAGCAATTACAATTACAATAAAGAGTACTTTAATTGAATAACGTTTAGTTTTGTGTGGTAATATTAGTGATAAGAATGGATGCAAAACTAAGAAAACCTTAGCTGGTAAAGATTCTTTGTGCGTTGAAAGTTTCACGAAGCGATTCATATTTTAATATGATGATGATCGATGAAAAAAGAGAAAAAGCAGTGTGAGATTCATGTGATAAAAAATAAAATGAAATAGAAAATGGAAAGAAAAAGCAGAGGATTTATATTGTTTGTGGTTGGTTGTTTTATTCTTTCTACCAATGATTATTAACCTGTATATAAATCTGCCAAATTAGCGTATCTTTCGTTAAAAAAGAAATAAATTAATAATTTTTACAATAAAAAACAAAGCGCATCATTCTTCTTTAAACGGATATGAGTACAAGCCTTCTTTTATCTTTCTCCAATGTGATTATGTGACTCTTTTTGTATTTCTTTCAATAGCTGATAACAATAAGATTATACTCCAAGCAAGTCTTGGACTTTCTGGCGGTGTTCTCACAACACTCCTGATCAATTATCTGGTTAAAAACAGAAAAGCAGCTAAGAATAATTAAGCTCAAGATACATACGAAAACTTAGTAACCTATCCTGATGCAAATAATGATGGTTAGTCAAGTAGAACAGCTATCTAAGAGTTAATCAAGGTCAACAAGAGCAAATATAAAAGTAAATAATCAATGAGTTGATTGAGAGTATGTTAGATTATGTTTGATTTTCCTTTTTTTTCTTCTTCTCTAATTAGTGTTGTTTTTTAGATTTTGGAAGACTGCGTGTGCCTGAAGGAACCATGAAAGATAACAAACTGTATGATGAGATATCATTTTTAGATAGCGCTCTTTGTGAAATAGAGAAAGTACCCAATCTCATCCTTGATCTAGTAACAAAAATATTTGCTATTGAAATTGTTTAACTAATTTCATTGCAAACAAACAAAACAGGGTCTTGAATCGTTCTAAGAACTGTTGACACCTATTGCTAGTCATACTCATGAGGATACCTTCATTAATACTAACTCCTATATCTTATGTAACAAATAATTTTCTTAAAGGAAAAGAGAATCGAGATATTTACCTATTTTGCTTAATCTTTGAACGGTTTATTTTTGTTTATTTAGCTTATGCTGCATTTGGTCCTAATTCCTTGTTGCAAAATGCAAAGAAATGGCTGAGAGCAGGCCCTAGATATCATAATTACTTTAGTCCAGAAAAAACAAAAGCACTTATCATCACTTAGGATGGTCTCTGTCCTGGCCTGAACGTTGTGATCAGAGAAATCACAATGGCACTCAACTATAATATCAAGGTAATTAATTGCATTTTTAAGCTAAAAATCAACCTAAAATAACATTTATTTGTCTCAAAAAGGTTGAAGAAATCTATGGTGCAAAATTCGGATGGGGTGGTGTGGTCACTGAAGATTTTGAGAAACTTATCCCTGGAGAGATCAAGACCATCCATCATCGTGGAGGAACTTACCTTGGGACATCCCGCACAGGTTTCGATAAAGAAAAGGTTCTTGCTTCCATAATTAAGAATGGATTTAATCAGATCTACGTCATTTGCGGAACTAGTAATTCTTATTAATAAAATATGATTTTGTTTATAAGACATATTTTTCAAAAAATAAAGAGAGTATGGAGAATGTACTTGAACTTTATTATGAAATAAGGCAGAGAAAACTCAACATAGCTATTTGCAACATCCCTCGTAGCATTGATAATGATATTCCTATTATTGATGAGTCATTTGGATATCAGAGCTGCATCGAAGAAGCATAGCGAATCATCGAAAGTGCTTGGGTTGAATCTAGATCTCACAAAAACGGAGTAGGTTTGATTCGTCTCATGGGTTAAAAAACTGGATTTATTGCTATGGGATCAAGTCTTGCTTCTGGCTGTGTGAACGTGTGTCTTGTTCCTGAATTCAACTATGATCTTTATGGCAAGGATGGAGTTCTCGAATACGTTAACTAGCGTGCTTAAAAAAAGGGAAATTGTATCGTCGTGTTGGCAGAAGGAACAAGTAATTTGTTTAGATTCTTGAAAACGTTTAAAAGTCATATTTGTAACAACTTTGAACTTACCTTTTTTTTATTTTACTAGGAACATCATTTGCTGATGTCGATTAGGAAATTGAAGATGTTGGCTTATTCTTCTAACAAGAACTTAACAAATATTGCAAGCAAAAAGGAGACAACATAACAGTTAAATATTTTGATCCATTATACATGCTTCGTGCAGTCAAAGCCAACGCTTATGACACTAAATTGTGCAGGTAAATAGAGGGATATTAAGGATAATAGTTTAAAATTTAACAAAAAAATATTTAACTTTTTTGTTATTTTCAAAATCAAAGTACTGTCTCGCAGAATGCAGTACATGCTCTTATGGCTGGTTTCACTGGTTTCTCGATTGGTCATGTTCACAATAAGGTAAAAAAAATCTTAGTTTGGTTCTATTATTGGTTACAATATCTCTAATTTTTCCCTTAATAGACCTGCTTGATTCCTCTTGAAGAGATTCTGAGTGGCAATTACAAGAATAAAATAACTTCAGGCAACAAAAACTGGCAGCGACTACTTGCTTCAAATGGTCAGCCTTCTTTCATGAAGGAAGAAGACATTAAGAAAATAGCAGTCTGAAAAAAAGTCAAAGATAAACAAAACAGTTTTTGTATTAAGTTCTTTTTTATTTTTTCTAAAAATCATTACAATATTTCCTACTTAAAAGAACTGCATAATCCATAAGTGATTTAACTCTAAAAAACCTATTCATAAAATTGTTTAATATTGCCTTGAAAAGAACAACTCTGGTGAAGAAAGATTGAATAAATTTTAGATTTTTTTATTGCCACCAGATAAAACGAGTAGGATGCGGTTTGTATGTCATTAGGGGGAGAACTTTTGATGAGTTTATATCCAGAAGGGAGATTTAGGATTCATTCGAAAGTAAATTAAGATTCTAAACAAAAAATAATCAAATAAAAGTCAATATTCCTTGAATAACAAACAACTTCTTTAAAAATGGGTAAAATGATTGATTGTCAAATTGATTATGATTGATTGGATATCTGTCTTGATGTAGATTCTAAATAAGGACTAATAGTTGGTGGCAGTGTTTCTCTAGGTGTGATTGGAGCACTGTTAGCTAACCTTGTAATTAAGAAGCGTAGATAGTTAAAGAATGAGGAACTCGAAGAAGAGATAGAGTCTGAATAAAATGCTTAGAGAGCTGTTCACTCTCGTTTTAAAGTAATCACAAGGAGAGACACTGATATTGGTGTCCATCAGCAATTCGTTGGTACGAAATTTAAGAAAATCTATCATTTTTTTTGGCTTTTAATTATTGTAACTTTGTAGCTGGAAATCCAAGACTAAAAATTCCTATTTCTGTTGATGTTGACAATCATTTGATCGAAGAACTCCGATTCCTTGATCATCCCCTCTGTGAAATTGAAAAAGTTCATAATCTTATCACAGATAATGTATGAAGGAAAGACTAATTTGAATTTTTTACTATCTACTTTCTTTGTTTACTTTAAGGGTCTCACACATATCGATGACATTGTATCACGCAAAGCTATGCCATAAGCATCATTTGTCTTCACAAATTCCTTTGTGTTATGTAAAAAAAGATTAGGGGCTAAGAATGAGCAAAGATAATAACTTTTTTATTCTTTTTTTTATTGCTAAAAAACAGATAAAATCGAATATGGCCCAACATGTTTGATCTAATCAGCTAAGAAATGGCTCCGAGCAGGTCCTAGATACCATCTCTACTTTAAACCAGAAGAAGTCAAGCCACTCATATTGTCTGTAGGAAGTATTGTCCCAGGTATCAATGTAGTCGTCAGAGAAATAGTGCGAACTCTTTAGAACAATTACGGCGTCAAATCAGTTTTCGGAGCCAAATACGGATATAAAGGTGTCGTAGAAGAACTCTTTGTTGAGCTAACACAGTAAGTTATCGACAGTATCCACACAAACGGTGGTTCTTTCCTCGGTGTCTGCAGAGGAGGGTTTAACTTAAATGCGATCATCAAGTAATTCAAGAATCACGGATTCAACTAGATCTATATCATCGGTGGAGATGGAGCTCTTCGCAGTGGAAATGCCCTTCATGCTGAAATCCAAAAGCACAAATTAAATATTTCGATTTGCGTCATCCCAAAAAGCGTCTAAGGTGACATCCCCATCACTGAAGAATAAATGGGATTCTAGACTACTATTGAGGTTATTTATTAAAATTGAGTGAATTAATAATATCTGATCAAATTTTTTTATCTTTTTTAGCCACAAAATTCTTCACCATACTTGAATTATTTTTTGATAAGTAATTTCTTATCTATCTCTATTTTTTAACTTTTTTAGGAAACTTCAAAAGCTGTCGAAGCAGGTTTTGTAGAAAGTGAATCCCATGAATTTGGAATCAGTCTGATTCGTTGTTTTGGACGTAACTCCGGATTCATTGCCAGTTAAGTCTCCGAAGCTACTGGATGTGTAGATATCGTTCTTGTTCCAGAGTTCCGTTGGGAATTATATGGAGAAAAGGGTGTGCTAGAGTACATACGACAATAAGTAGTCATTAAAAACCATCTCATCATTGTCGTCAGTGAAGGAGCAGGTCAGGGAATTAAAATACTTGGATTATCATTTAGACAATTTTATTAATTTTTTTTAATTTCCCCCCAGTGAACAGCTGTGGTGATGTTCAGTTGCAAAATCAAGGACAAGATGAATCAGGAAATGAGATTTTCGTGAATATTGGTGAGTTCCTTAAGGATAAAATAACTCAATACTGCAAGTAAAAGAAGCAGCCAATTACTCTTAAGTTCATTGATCCATTGTACATCACTCGTGCTTGCAGAGCCAATCCATACGATACCAAGATTTGCAGGTTGAAAAATTTATTATTATTTCAAACTAAAATATTGATTTTTTGCTATTTTCTTTTAGTTAAATGGCATAGAATGCTGTGCATGGAAGTATGGCAGGTTTCACAGGATTCGCGATTGTCATTGTTCATCACAAAGTAATTATCATATTTATGCTTTTCATCTTTGACTTATTTTTTTTTCTAGACCGCATTTGTCTCCTTGACTGAAATGATCTCTGGGTAATATGAGACAAAATTAGCTCCCAACAATCGTTCTTGGTAGAGAGTACTCTCCAGAACTTTACAACCCTCATTCATCAATAATGAAGAAGAATATCTAGCTTTACATCACTCTTGAGTTTACTGATTTCATATAATTCATTGTTTTGAAGAAAAAATCTCTAAAATCCAGAATTAAATATTAAAATTACCATTTTTTTCATCTTATTTTGTTGAATTGTTAAAGAATTTTTTAAAATATTCTTGAAACATATGTATTTTAATACAAGACACTGAATTTGAACATTGTTACTTTCTCTCTATTTAAGTTATTCTCTCAAGAGTTAAGGACAAACTTGTAGATGATAAAAGCAATAAAAAGTCCAACGAAAGCAATTCCTACAATATTCTAAGCAACGTTGCTTGGAACGTGGAGCTAGCCAGGAAGAGGAACTGACCCTTCAGCGATGACTCCAACTTTAAAGGAATCTAATTTCTTCACTGCGTTTTCAGAATGAGCAGCTTCCTCGAACTACTTAGTTGCATCTTTTCCTGCTCTCTTAGTGATCACAATAGGTCCACCAGGGTGATCTGAAAGATAGTTTGTTGCATTGTAGACAACATTTTTGACAACAATCCAGCAATCTTCCTCAGTTGAGTGGTTTGCTACTTCTGACCATTCGATGCTCTTTGCTTAGTTTGCCATGATGAGTTGATTGGTTTTTATTATTAGTAATAATTTTGTTTGATTTCAATATCAATATCTTCTTTTTTATTTCTCCATGATGTAATTTATCTTTAAAAAACCCCCCCCCCCCCCCCCCCACACCCCCACCTCCCCAAATTATTTTACCTTTCTTTTTATTCTGATATATTATTCATGAAAATGTGTAATTAACCTATGTATTTATTCCTTGCTGAATACTATTAATATTATAATGGAAAAATAATCTATTTTTATTACAAAATATTTTCTGGTAAAAAAGCTAAAAATAACTAAATAAATGTTTTTCATTGTAACTGTGGGTAAGTACGGAAAGGTAATTAATTTCATGGTAAATAATTAATTACGATCTGAGTTCCAAATCCAACGGACATTGGGAAATTATAATTTGAAATTCAAAAATATTAATCTGAATGAATAATTTGATTTGAATTTGATTTTGGGAGATTTGATTTTTTTTGTTTTTTTAAATTTTGTTATATTTTTTTATGAATTTGTATTTTTTTCTCTTAAATTTGTATTATTTGATATTGGTTTCTTTATTCTTTTTAATCTTTTTAATCTTTCTCTTAGAATATATTCATTCTTATTAATATCTTTCCACAAAATGCTCAAGGTCTCTCTTTCAAGCTCATTTCATAATATCTCTCTCTTTCTCTTTCTCTTTCTCGTTTTGAAAAATGCAATTTTTGATATGCAAGTGAACAAATGCAGTTTGAGATAGAGTAAGTATTTTTAGGATAGGCATATCATAGCCAATTTCCTTTAAGTTATTTGATCATATTTGTAGTTTAGGAGCCAAAGACAGCCATTTTTGCAATATCGAATGAAAAACTATGGCTTGAAATTGGGCTCCTAAACGATTTGAACAAAGTTCAATAGCAACGTTTAAAATCAATAATAATCAAAAATAATTCAAAATAGTTAAAGGTATTACTTCTAGGTGATAGATGAAGATAGAAGGAGTCTTTGTTAGGGTTTGGGTTTGGGAGAAGGGGTTTAAAGCTATTTCAAAATTGTTAGAAAATAACATAAAAAATGGTTATCAAAGAAGAAAGCTACAGACAACTTACTATTGTTGGCTTTTTTCTTTGGTTTTGTGTTTTAATTCGAAATTTACTTCTTTTTTTTCTTAATTGTTTTTGAAAAGCAACTGGAAGAGCATAATTTTCATTTATTTCAATTCAAAGAGTGGGTAGAGAGATGTTAAGGATTATTTACAAAAAAACTTATCTTTAATTTAATCAGCTAATTAAAATCCATTTGAAAGTTAAAACCTTGTTTATTTTCTCAGGAGGGAAACAATCAATTCAAAATAAAATGAAGGAGGGGAGAAAGGAAAAAGAAATATCTCCCAAAGATTTAAAAAATAAAGGAGCAACTTTAGAAATAAAAAGCAATCAAAATAGACTTTCATTTGCAAGTGTCATTTGAGAAATATGTCTTGCTGAGACTTTCTGCTTCACTATCACAGACCAAGCACACCCATCTCTTTCTTTAGGAATTGAGATGCTAGTTTTTTCATATGACATTTTTTTTTCTTTAATTAGAAAAAAAAATTATGGGATCCTAAAACTTCAAGAATGATTTCTAATGGCCAAGCAAATTATTTCATTGAAATCTCTTGAATGTTTACTTAAAGGCTTCCGAGAATACCCTGAGAATTATCCAGTTGAATATGCTTTTTGGCGTCTAGTGAAAAGAAAGATCTCTCTGAAATGCTGATTAGTTTCTACAATATTCAAAAATAATTAACTAAAATGAATGGATATATTGAGATTGATTATTGCTTATTAAATGTTGCTTTTTTCAACATTTAAATGAATTGAGAGAATGAGAAAAATATTGTTATTAAGAGAGATAGAGAGAGAAAATATGATTAAACTATAAAAATAAATAACAAATAAAAAACAAATTAACATTTCAAAAAACAAATAAATAAAAATAAATAACAAAAAATACAAATTCAAAAAAAACAAAGAAGATAAAACAGCAAATAATCAATCGAAATATATTCATTTTTAGTTTGGAATTGATGTAAAAAAACTTGGAGGATTATTTTTAATTAGAAGTGAATTATGCATGCTAAATCTATTAAAAATAATTTGGGAATTTTGGTCAATATAATTTAGTTCAGTTTTTGAATCTGTGTTAATAATTGCGCAAAACATAATTAAAAAATTAATTACACGTTCTTAAACTGCAGGATTGCTTTTTTCTCTCTAGAATTAAATCCTTAGGATTTTTAGAACTGAACAGTTAATGGAAAAACCTGATTTACTTGATACTTTAGTTGCTGTTACTATTTTTCATCATGAGAATGGATGGTGCACCTATTGTCAAGCAGCTCAAACTTTTAAATCCAATGCATACTATTCTAATTTCATAATTATTTAGTGATTTACATGTAAAAATATGAAGACATTTATGATTAAAAAAAAACTTATTTTTAAATCATCAAATTGCTAATCCTCACAACTTGCTTATATATTTTAATAATCTTGGTATTTCTTTTGAGATCCTTTGACAATTGAAAGGGATAATAAAGATTTGAAAAATTAACTAATTGATGATTAAGTACATAAAAGTTTTCAGCTTAAATTCAATTGAAAGCTAAGCATCAAAGGTTTAATCTTTAAACAAAATTATGACTCATCTTCTCAAAAATAACAAAAAAGTGCTTTTTATTATATTTTCTCAAATCTTCTATTTCAGCTTTCAACAGATGGTTAGCTGAGCAGAAGTAAATTGAACTAAGAATATGATGTTTGGGCTTGATATTATAAAAAAATTATGAATTTTTGTGTTTAAGTCTCTAATTTATGGGGTTTGCACTGATTTAATTGTTTAGGAAGATCACCTGCTTGGAATAAACCTAATAATTTCAAGAAAAAGAAGAAAAAAAAAACTAAAAAGAAAATGGACGTCAACAAAGCGATTTCTAAACGAGGACCAAAGTGGAGGTGTAGAGAACATCCGAATAACCCAAGCGATTTTATCTGCCTTTAAGGAGATGCTAAAGATAGGATTAAGTGTTTCAAGTGCCTTTAAATCAATCCCAATTTAATCTCAAATGTTATCTCAATGAGTTGTGTCTTAGCAGCTAATGATCATGAAATCTTGGAAGCATATCCCCCACTGAAAGACCAGGAGTTATCTGAGAAGCTAAGGAACTCTTGCTTTCAATAATCATTCGAAGAAATTGACATTTATTTTAATAAACTTCGAGAAGATTTCGAAAAAGAAGTAAAAGCTGCTTAACAAAGAGCCAAATAGTTCTTTATAAAAAAACAATAAGCAAATGAACAATTATTAGAAGGATACTTTAGGATAGCAGATATTTAAAAACTGAAGGAGCTGATTGTCTCTGTGAAATAAAATGCTGAGAAGGATTTAGACAACTTCATAATAGAAAAGTGGAACACAGCTGAAGAAAACCGAAGAGTAATGCTGGATCTTATGGGCTAATATGAGACTGGAGAGTAATTGTCGTTTGATGAACCCAATAGAATTGCTCAGAAAGTAATTGAAAGTCTCAAAAGCATCAACTTCGTTGAGCAATCATCCTTATCCTTATCAACAATTAATTTGATTTAATCCACCTATTATCATTCTTCGCAGATGGAAATAACAAAGATTGATAATTTCACTTATTAAATCAAATAAAATTACACAGCTGAGTAAACAAGTTAAGTTTTTCTAGATCCTATTCTCAGTCCTTCCCAGAAGTACCTTTTTCACATCGAACTAGAACAGAAACTGGGAAATAGTAGTAATTTTTTCTAATTTGGCCTTGTGTAAGACGAAGAAAAAGATAATGACTATGCAAATGAGTAATAGATGTGCTACTGTGATGGGAATTATTTCGAAAATTTTAAGTACATTAAGGGTAATACTATGAAACTTGGAAATCAACCCTCAGGAAAGCATAGTTTTGAAGTGAGACTACATCTAGATCAAAAGTTACTGAAAATCGCTTCCCTCCCTGACTATTCCTCAATAGTAGAGTTGGATGACCCCAACAAAATAGACCCGAATGTAGCATATCGATTCTTCTTTTCTATGCAATAAGAAGGTGACATTATGAAAATCTCTAATTTTAGAACTGTTAGTAAGTTTGATGAAAAGATGTGATAAAATGATATATTTGTATGCCGTTTTTATGAATAACTGAAACTGTTTGATTAAAATAATAGAAAAATACTATTAAAGTATTGTATTATTTTTTTAATTATTTTGATTTTATTTGTGATTCTGAGTTTTGAAACATTTTATCCTGAAGGGCAAGCAATTTCTATTTCTTTATGAAGATTATTGATCCGAAGAGAATCGATGATTTTTTTTTTAAAGGCTACTTACTATTCCTTTTTTTTAAGGAACTAATATTGATATTGTTAAGCATTCACTTGTGAATTTATTTGGTAAATAATATTGTGGCTTAACAATAACCACCAGATCAATCCAAAAATAAAGAAATATTGTAAAATAATAAATTACTTTTTTTTAAAAATTAAATTTTTTTTAAAAATTGGTCAATAACATTATCATCATCTTTTTTGGCTAATTTTTCAAAATATTTTAACCTTGTAAAGACCAAATTTATTATGAATTGTTGTGAATTATTTTTTCAAGAAAGCTTCAAAATCAGCAGTTAGGGTGAAAGGTTAAGCAAAGTTGCTTAATGATTCTTAAATCTATTGTGATTTTTGTTATTAATCTCTTCAGAACTCATCGTTAATGCAATTAATAATATTACGTAAATTAATCTATCTAGTTTCTAAATCGTTTTGTTAATGAAGTTGGGCCTTGAAAATTGGTTAATAAAGTAACATTAAAATTTGTTGAATTCTCCTTCTTATCCTCAAATTTTATTTTATCAGTCTGAATTTTGCCTTCTTCTTGTTTTTCATTATTAACTAGATTGGTGTGAAGAAAGTTTTTTCTTGTTTTTTTTGTGACACATGTTAAAAAGTATCAACTTCATATTTAAGAATTGTTGGAGTAATGTTAAAGCCATTTATCATTATTATCATGTTCTTTAGGTATGCATGGAAATTAGATGTCTTTACCAATGTCAAATGATAACTTAGGGAATTTCGGTTTATTAATCACTATGTCAGTTATGTACTAGTTTCTCATTGTACTCAAAGCTGTAGTATGAAAGTATGCAATAGTATTAAACTCAGCATCTGTTGCAATGTGATGTCTGGCAAGTAATGTGTAATTGTATAGTAATTATCTTCATTTTAAATAGTTTAAAATGCTTTTAATAAAATACAAATAGTGATGCTAAGAATTGAAATTCTTTAGCTTATTGGTCACATTGTACAATAATGATCATATGCAAGAATAAAATTTCTTCAAATACAAAATTGAATTCATTTTTTTCTCACATTAACCAAAAAAAGAATAGCTGCAACATCTTCAACGATTTGTCCGAATTCTTCAATGCCATAAAGTGTTATGAAGTTACATATAACAATTTTTTATGGTTTTTTTCACAGATGATTTGAAATGACATTTCCCCTTAACTTAAATTTGGTTTATTTAAAACTTAACTCAGGCTGTTATTTTGTATCTACTATTTCTCTTGTCTTTTTTTTAAATTTATTTAAGTACGTTAATCAATGTTTTATCTGTTCTAAAATAGATCTCTTTAGAATCCATTTCATTTCTAATTTCAACACTAATTGTTCTGAAGTTGTATCTTATCACTAAGTTATTATCTTTGTCACTGCTTTGAACAATTTATGTTTTTTCAATAGTTTTGTAACGCTAGTTTTTGTTCATGCTATTATTTTTTAATGTTTCGTTCTTCTCCTGTTTTTGTATTTTAAAAACACATGCTTCAGATTTCATATCTACTTTTTAGTTTTCGTTAAATCTTTTTAAATATTGCCATATGAATTCTTAGACCGTTTAACATTTTAAAATATGTCAAGTATGTTAACTTCATTTTCAGATAAGATTTGTTATTCAATAATACCTTTAACGATAATAAATACTTTATTTGAGTAGAACTAGTTTTCTTTGCCATATCTGTCATAGCATTCTTTTAATTGTGCCAATTTGTGCTATTTGTTCTTTAATAGGGATGTAAAGCTCTTCTTCAGCATTAGCTTTGCAAAAATGTGTTTTAAACTATCAATAAAAAATGCAATTTGGATAAGCCCAAATTGTTAATTTTAATATCAGATTATTGTTTTTTGGTTTATTATTAGGCTGTGCTGTTTTAGTTGTGTTTTTTTGGTTGTATTGTTAAAGCGCCAGTTCCTTGATATATTAATTTGACAAATTGGTTTTGCAAATCATTTTGTAAAAGTTCCTTTAAGATAAATATCCTCAGTAACCTGTAATCCTGATATCAAAACCACCTGAAACTGGAATTTGCAGAATCTTTGAGGTAGGAAATCTGTGTCTGCTCACCATGAATTATTTAGAATAGAGCCTTAATGCACAATTTTTGAAATTAATCTTGTAATAATCTTTTAAAAATCTTGGAATTACTGTAGAGATCCTTTGACAATTGAAAGGGATAAGAAAGATTTCAACAATTCGCAAATTTATGATTGAGCACATATCAGTTTTTCAGCTAAAATTCAATTGAAAGCTAAGTATCAAAGGTTTAATCTGTTAATAAAATGATGACTCATCTTCACAAAAATAACAAAATCTTTTTTTCTTCTCAAGTCTTTTGTTTCAGCTTTCAACAGATGGTTAGATGAGCAGAAGAAAATAGAGCTTAGAATATGATGATAGAAGCTTGTTTTTATAATAAAAGAAAAGAAATGGTGCATAATAGTCTCTAATGTATGGGTTTGCGTTGATTTAATTCTTTGGGGAAGATCACCAGTTTGGAATAAACCAAATAATTTCAAGAAAAAAGAAGAAGAAAAAAGCTAAAAAGAAAATGGACGTCAACAAAGCTATTTCTAAACTAGGACTAAAATGGAGGTGTAGAGAACATCCGAATAACCCATGCGATTTTATCTGCCTTTAAGGAGATGCTAATGATAGGGTTAAGTGTTTTAAGTGCCTTTAAATCAATCCCAGTTTAATCTCAAACGTTGTCTCAATAAGTTGTGTCTTAGCAGCTAATGAGTATGAGATCTTGGAAGCATATCCCCCACTGAAAGACCAGGAGTTATCTGAGAAGCTAAGGAACTCTTGCTTTCAATAATCATTCGAAGAAATTGACATTTATTTTAATAAACTTCGAAAAGATTTTGAAAGAGAAGTAAAAGCTGCCTAACAAAGAGTCAAACAGTTTTTTATAAAAAAGTAATAAACAAATGAGCAATTATTACAAGGATACTTTAGGATAGCAGAAATAGAAAAACTGAAGGAGCTGATTGTATCTGAGAAATAAAGTGCTGAGAAAGATTTAGACAACTTCATAATAGAAAAATGGAATAAAGCTGAAGAAAACAGAAAGGTAATGTTGGACCTTATGGGCTAATATGAGACTGGAGAGTAATTATCGTTTAATGAACCCAATAGAGTTGTTATGAAAATAATTGAAAGTGTCTAAAGCATCAACTTCGTCGAGCAATCATCCTTATCCTCATCAAATATTAATCTGATACAATCCACCTTTGGTAATTCTAAGCAGATGGAAATAACAAAGATTGATAATTTCACTTATTAAGTCAAATAAAGCTCTTCAATTGGATAAAATGGTTAAGTTTTTCTAGATCCAATCCTAAGTCCTTCTCAGAAGTATATTTTTCAAGTCGAACTTGAATAGAAACCATAAAATAAAAATAAAAACCTGTTCTAATTTGGCCTTGTTAAAGACGAAGGAAAAGATACTGGCTATGCAAATATGCAAGAAATGTGCTATTGTGATAACAATTATTTCCAAGGTATTACTAAATACATTAAGGGTAATATTAATACTATGAAATCTGAAAATCAACCCTCAGGAAAGAAGAGTTTTGAAGTGAGACTGCATCTGAATCAAAAGTTACTGAAAATCGCTTTCCTCCCTGGCTATTCCTCAATAGCAGAGCTGGATAACCCCAATAAAATAGACCCGAAAATAGCCTATCGATTCTTCTTTTCTATCGGATCCCAAGGTGACATGATCAAAATCAAAAATTTTAGAACTGTTAGTAAGTTTGATGAAAAAATGTGATAGAATTTCATATTTTTATGTTGTTTTTTATATTCATGAAACTAGATGATTATAATGACAGTATTTTCTTTTAAAAAATGTGTTATTTTTTTATTTCTATTGTTTTTTTTGTCTGTGGTTCTGAAATATTAGACATTTTATCCTGAATTGTAAACAATTTCTATTTATTTATCAAGTTTATTGATCAGAAGAGGATCTATTATTTCATTTTTTAAGATTGCTATTCAATTTTATTAATAAACTAATATTGTTGTTGTTATGCTTGCAGTAGTGTAATTAATTTGTTTTCAGATGTCTTAATAATAGCCGCTTGATCAATTCAAAAACATAAGAAATTTTATAAAATAATAAGCCACTCTTTTAAATAACTGATGTAAGCTTTAAGCTCCCAACAAATTGTTTAGATTAGGGAGAAAAAAAGAAATTCCATATTAACATAGCTGTTATTCGTAGGCAATTGAATTAGTGAAAGGAATTGAATAAAAGGAATATTATAAAAAATACACAATCCAAAAGCAAAAAATAATAAAAAAATGAAATGATAATAAGTCGTTTTTCAAGATCTTTCTTAATATATTAACAAATAATCAAGCTGTTTACATTATTATCTTTCAATTGCTTTGAATGTTTGTTGTATTATTCATTAAATTCATTTTCTTTCATCTATAACAAATAAAAAGCTTAATAGATAAATAACAATGAAAAAAGCTTAAAAAATTATCTTTTTTCATTCATCTTCTTAAGAATATTCAGACTCTTCTTCAGATTACTATTCAAGTTCAGACATTTTTATTTAAATTTAAGTATTCTTCTTGAATAACACTATTCATGAGCACATTAGGTTTTACATCAACTATTAAAGGAAATTCAATCGAAGATTACTTATGTAAAAATACCTCTTAATATGTTTACAAATGTAGTATTTTTCTGCGCAAATTCCATAAATTATGATTTGAACATCATTTTCATGCCAGAAATAACACTCATCAAGGGAATAAATATTGTAAAAAAAGAGCTTTAGGATGCCTATTGGAAAATGATGGGTGGAAGGGCGAAAAAAAAATCGAATAATTAAAAAAGAGAGACAATTAGGCTATGCTGTTTTAGTTGTGTTTTTTATTGTATTGTTAAAACGTCGGTTCCTTGATAAATAGATTTGACAAATTGGTTTTGCAAATCCTTTTGTAAAAGTTCCTTGAAAGACAAATATCCTCAGTAACCTGTAATCCTGATATGAAAATTACTTAAAACTGGAATTTGCAGAATCTCTGAGGTAAGAAATCCGTATCAGATAGGTCGAAAGCTAATACCAGCTATTTATTATTAATTGTTCATACCCAGCATCACTCTAGAAAATTATAGAATAGTGAGTATTCAATTGGAAAGCAAGCCATGGAAACTGTAAAGTATTACAGAAAATACATCAATAAAATTAGCCATGAAATAGAATCAAGTAAAGAGAAAGAAAAAAACAAGTTAGAGGCATAAATAAGAAAAAATAGGCACTAAATCAAAAAGATGTTCTAGATATGAGCAAATATTTGAAGAAAATCAATGAATTAAAGAAAATAGAATAAAAGAAAGCAATTGAAACCAAGGAAAGGAAGGCAAAAAGAAAGGGAAAAAATTGCAAAATAGAATGAAAAACATCAAAGGAAAAGAAAGAAAGACTAACCCTTATGCATATTTCTTTGTCTCAATCTAGAGTCTGCAGGATTTTATCTTAACCTGAAGCAGGCATAGTTATTTGATCTCATATTTGAGTGTCTGCTCACCGTTGAATTATTTAGAATAGAGCTTTTATTGCACCTTTTTGAAATTAAGCTTGTAATAATCTTTTAAAAATCTTGAAATTTCTTTAGAAATCCTTTAAAAATTGAAATGAATAATAAAGATTTAAACAATTAATTAATTGATGATTGAATACATATCATTTTTCAGCTAAAATAAAATTAAAAGCTTAGAATCAAAGGTTTAGTCTTTAAATAAAAGGATGACTCATCTCCATAAAAATAAAAAAAAAGCGCTTTTTCTTTTATTTCTCAAATCTTCTGTTTCAGCTCTAAGCAGATGGTTAGCTGAGCAAAAGTAAATTGAACTAAGAATATGACGATATGGGTTTGACTTTATTAAAAAAAATTAATTTTTGTGTTTAAGTCTCTAATTTATGGGGTCTGTGCTGATTTAATTGTTTAGTGAAGATCACCAGCTTGGACTAAATCAAATAATTTCAAGAAAAAAGAAGAAGAAAAAAATTAAAAAAAAATGGACGTCAACAAAGCGATTTCTGAACAAGGATCAAAATGGAGGTGTAGAGAACATCCGAATAACCCATGCGATTTTATCTGTCTTTAAGGAGATGCTAAAGATAGGGTTAAGTGTTTTAAGTGCCTTTAAATCAATTCCAGTTTACTCTCAAACGTTGTATCAATGAGTTGTGTTTTATCGGCTAATGCGCATGAGATATTGGAAGCCTATCCACCTCTGGGAGACCGGGGGTTATCTGAGAAGCTAAGGAATTCTAGTTTTTCATAATCATTCTAAGAAATTGAGGTTTATTTTAATAAACTTCGAGAAGATTTCGAAAAAGAAGTAAAAGCTGCCTAACAAAGAGCCAAACAGTTCTTTATTAAAAATAATAAGCAAATGAATAATTATTAGAAGGATACTTTAGGATAGCGGATATTTAAAAACTGAAGGAGCTGATTGTGTCTGAGAAATAAAATGCTGAGAAAGATTTAGACAACTTCATAATAGAAAAGTGGAATAAAGCTGAAGAAAACAGAAAGGTAATGTTGGACCTTATGGACTAATATGAGACTGGAGAGTAATTATCGTTTGATGAACCCAACAGAATTGCTCAGGAAATAATTGAAACTGTCTAAAGCATCAACTTTTTTGAACAATCTTCCTTATCATCACCAACAATTAATCTGATATAATCCACTTTTGGTAATTCTAAGTAGATGGAAATAACAAAGTATGAAAATTTCACTTATTAAGTCAAATAAGGATCTTCAAAAGGATCAAATGGTTAAATTTTTCTTGATCCTATCCTATGTCCTTCACAGAAGTACATTTTTCGCATTGAACTAGAATAAAAACCAGGAAATATTAACAATTTTTTCTAATTTGGCCTTGTTAAAGAAGAAGGAAAAGATACTGGCTATGCAAATAATCAATAGATGTGTTACTGTGACGGAAATTATTTCAAAGGTATAACTAAGTACATTAAGGGTAATACTATGAAATCTGAAAATCAACCCTAAAGAAAGCGCTGTTTTGAAGTGAGACTACATCTGGATCAAAAGTTACTGAAAATCGCTTCCCTCCCTGACTATTCCTCAATAGCAGAGCTGGATGACCCCAACAAAATAGATCCGAAAGTAGCCTATCGATTCTTCTTTTCTATTGGATCTGAAGGTGACATGATGAAAATCAAGAATTTTAGAACTGTTAGTAAGTTTGATGAAAAGATGTGATAAAATTGCATATTTTTATGTTGTTTTTTTCATAATAACTGAAGCTCTTTGATTAAAATAATAGTGTAATAATTATTAAATATTGAGTTATTTTTTTATTTCTTTTAATTTTGCTTGTGATTCTGAATTTTTAGACATTCTTTCCTAAATTGCAAACAATTTCTATTTTTATTTTGAAGATTATTGATCAGAAGAGAATCTATATTTCAAATTATTTAAGGTTACTATTCATTTCTATTAAGGAATTAATATTGCTATTGTTCAACGTACACTTGTGAATTTAATTGGTGGGTATTCTAGTGCCTTAATAATAGTCATCAAGATCAATCTAAAAACATAAGAAATATTGTAAAATAATGCATCTCCTTTTAAATTACTAATGTTGGCTCTAAGTTTTCAGCTAATTGTAAAGATAAAGGATAAAAAAGAATTCCAATTAGCATAGTTGTTATTCATTAAATTGAACTAGTGAAAGGAACTTAAATAAAACGATTATTTTAAAAAATACACAATCTAATATGTTTTTATGAGGTGTTATTTCTTCTGTAATAGTTATTTTTAGGTCTTCCTTAGCTTTACCTTTGTAAAAATGCGTTTTGAACTATTAATGAAACATAATAATTTCGACAAATCAGAATTGTATTTTAATCCGATAAATTGGTTTTGCAAATCCTTTGAGAATAGTTCCTTGAAAACAAGTATCTTCAGTAACCTGTAAAACTGGTATGAAAACCACCTGAAAAAAATAGAATTTGCAAAATATCTGAGGTAGAAATCCACGGCATGTAGGCAGATTGCTTATCCCCCAGCTTAAATAATAATTTAAACATACTCAAGCATCACACTGAAAAATTCTAGAATAATTAATATTCAACTGGAAAGCAAGTCGTGGAAACTGTGAAGTATTGCGGAGAACACATCAATAAGATTAGTCATGAAATTAAGTCAAGTAAAGAGAAAGAAAAAAACAAGATAAAGGCAGAAACAAGTATTAGAAGAATAGGCACTAAGATAAAATGATGTTCTAGATATGAGCAAATACTTAGAGAAAACCAATGAACTCGAGGAAATAGAAGAAGAGCAAGGACTTGAAATAAAGAAAGGGAACACATTGCAAAATAGAATGAAAACATGAAAGGAGATGAAAGAAAAGTGCTAACCTTGATGAATATTTATTGGTCCAAAACTGAAATCTTCAGTATTTGAAAGTTACCCTAGATCTTAACCTGAAGCAGACTGTAGTTATTTGGTTTCAAAGTTGAGTGTCTGTTGGCCATTAAACAATTTAGTATTGAGCTTGTAATGCACCTTTTTTGAAATTAAGCTTGCAATAATCTTTTTAAAATCCTGGAATTTCTTTGGAGATCCTTTGAAAACTGAAAGGAATAACAAAGATTTGAACAATTAACTAATTGATGATTGAGCACATGTCAGTTTTCAGCTTAAATTCAATTGAAAGCTAAGCATCAAAGATGTAATCTTGAAATAAAATTATGACTCATCTTCACAAAAATAACAAAAAAGTGTTTTTTATTTTATTTTCTTCAAATCTTCTATTTCAGCTTTCAACAGATGGTTAGCTGAGCAGAAGGAAATTGAATTAAAAATATGACGATATGGGTTTGACTTTATTGTAAAAGAAATGAAATTTTGTGTTTAAGTATCTAATTTATGGGATTTGTGCTGATTTAATTGTTTGGTGAAGATCACCAGTTTGGAATAAATCAAATAATTTCAAGAAAAAAGAAGAAGAAAAAAAAACTAAAAAGAAAATGGATGTCAACAAAGCGATTTCTAAACGAGAACCAAAGTGGAGGTGTAGAGAACATCCGAATAACCCATGCGATTTTATCTATCTTAATGGAGAGGCTAAAGATAGGGTTAAGTGTTTCAAGTGCCTTTAAATCAATCCCAGTTTACTCTCAAACGTTGTATCAATGAGTTGTGTTTTATCGGCTAATGAGCATGAGATATTGGAAGCATATCCCCCACTGAAAGACTAGGAGTTATCTGAGAAGCTAAGGAATTCTAGTTTTTCATAATCATTCGAAGAAATTGAGGTTTATTTTAATAAACTTAGAGAAGATTTCGAAAGAGAAGTAAAAACTGCTTAACAAAGAGCCAAATAGTTCTTTATAAAAAAACAAAAAGCAAATGAACAATTATTAGAAGGATATTTTAAGATAGCGGATATAGAAAAATTGAAGGAGCTGATTGTGTCTGAGAAATAAAGTGCTGAGAAAGATTTAGATAACTTCATAATAGAAAAGTGGAACAAAGCTGAACTAAACAGAAAAGTAATGTCGGATCTTATGGGCTAATGCGAGACTGGAGAGTAATTATCGTTTGACAAACCCAAATTAGTTGCTCAGAAAATAATTGAAAGTGTCTAAAGCATCAACTTCGTTGAGCAATTATCCTTATCCTCATCAAATATTAATCTGATATAATCCACTATTGGTACGTCTAAGTAGATGGAAATAACAAAGACTGATAATTTCACTTATTCAGTCAAATAAGGTTTGTCTGAAGCAACAGGTTAAGTTTTTCTAGATCCTATTCTGAATCCTTCTCAGAAGTACATTTTTCACATCGAACTAGAATAGAAACCTGAACATAGTAATATTTTTTTCTAATTTGGGCTTGTGAAAGACTAAGGAAAAGATAATGATTATGCAAATGAGTAATAAATGTGTTACTGTGTTAACAATTAATACAAAGGTATTACTAAATACATTAAGGGTAATACTATGATGTCTGGAAATAAACCCTCAGGAAAGCGCAGTTTTGAAGTGAGACTACATTTAGATTAAAAGATACTGAAAGTCGCCTCCCTCCCTGACTATTCCTCAATAGCAGAGCTGGATGACCCCAACAAAATAGATCCGAAAGTAGCTTATCGATTCTTCTTTTCTATGCACTTCGAAGGTGACATGATGAAAATCAGTAATTTTAGAACAATTAGTATGTTTGATGAAAAGATGTGAAAGAATTACATATTTTTATGTTGTTTTATGAATGATTGAACTTGTTTGATTAAAATAATCGAATAATAATATAAAAATATTGTGTTATTATTTTAATTATTTTGACTTTATTTGTGGTTCTTGAGCTTTTAAGCATTATATCCCCGAATTGCAAACATTGTCCATTTATTTATGAAGATTATTGATCAGAAGATAATCTATGATTAAATTTTTTTTACCGTTACTATTCATTTTTGTTAATGAACTAATTGCTATTATTAAGCATGCACTTGTGAATTTAATTGGTAGGTATTATAGTTTAATAATATCAGCCAGATCAATCCAAAAATATAAGATCTTATTTTAATAACTAAATGATATTTATCATTATCCAAAGCTATTAACATATTCATAATATTTATTACATTTGAAAAGTTCATGAATTCAAGTATTAAGGACTCGAAAGATGTTGCTTTGTGTTTAGATATAAAAATTTATTAATAGTGTTTTGTTATCGTTTAATCAAGGACAACTTGAAATCAGTGGCTATGATGAAGGTATTTTTTTATCATAGTTCTGTGGTTCTTATATTTAATATGGTTTATGAATTTGTTTTAACAAATTAATTGTTCGATTGCAGAGAAATATGATACTTTTTCAAGTTTTCAAATCCTCAAATCATGTGAATTACAGCTTAGATTTTTGTTTCATTATTGTGTTGTAAGAAATAAATAATTTATACAGATGTTATTTAAACTTTGTGTGTATTTTTTGTTTTAACTATAAAAAAACACCAAATCAAATCCTTTCTCTTATGAATTAATAACAACAATATAAAAAGTTGTAAGTAAATCTCAAACTAGGCAATCAATACTCAAATTTTAATATCAAATCATCAGCTTTAAGCAAATGATTTTATTGAAATATTTTAACGCTACCAAATTAATCCTATCTATACTTTTATTTAGTATTTTCATTATTTTCCAGCATTTTTTTGCTTGACAATTTGTCTTGAAGATCAGATAGATTCAGATGTTTCCTCAGAAAGATTATTATTTATTATTTTAAATGAACTACACTTGAAAGCTGATATGACTGTTCTTATTGATAAGAGAGATTCTATTCAGTGTGGGAAGATAAAGGAGAAGAGAAATTTAAAATAAAATAGGAAAAGATACCCAAGAAGAAGAGCAAACAAGAAAGAAGATTAGGCATAAAATGACAAAAGATACCAAAATGGAAGAGGAAAAGCCTAAGGAGAACTAGGAAACTAAGAAAATAGCAAAGAAAGACAAAAAAGAGAAGGATGAGCTGGTATGAGAGAAGATTTAAGAAAATTGCAAGAATTCATTGGTTTGTATTTGGTAATTTATCTAGAGCGAAGAAGACAAGAAACTCAAGGAGAACATCGACTTATGGGCCCTCAGAATCCAAGATGAATCTCAAGAGATCGCTCTTCTTGCACTTACATAGCTCCGTGATGAAGTTCGCAGCACAACTACTTCAATGACATCCGTTCCAAAGCCTTTCAAGTTCTTGAAGATCTACTATGAGCCTCTTGTCAAGCATTACGAAAGCTTATCTCCATCTGATTTCAAGGTATATAGATAATCATGAGAAATGGAATAATTAAATAGTTTTGTCTTTGCTTGAAACCTTAGAAACAATTAGCAGATTTCTTGTCAGTCATTTCGATGACCATGGCGGAGAGAAAGAAACAGATTTCTCTGAAATTCTTGCAAGAAGGAACGCTAACTGATTTTAAAAAGTGGGGCTATGAGTATCTCAACCATCTTTCTGCTGATATTGGACAATTGTAAGACAGAAAACAACACATAAGTTCATGTTCTTTTTTGTGGAGAAATTAAGGTTAAAATGTACCTTTTGTTTGTAGATTTACTCTTCGTGTGGAGAAGAATGAGAAGACTGATGATTTAATTGCTTTGGTAGAAGAAATTGTGCCTTACTTCGTTGAGAATAACGCTGAACACGATGCTATTGATTTGCTCTTGGAAGTTGACAGACTAGCGTTCATCAAGAAATATGTGAATGAAGGAAATTTTGAGAGAATCTCACTTTATCTACAATAGTGCAGTTAGTATTGCGTTGATTAGAAGGAAATGGAAGAGACACTTCGCGTGAATTATGAAATGGCAATTGATCTTAAGCTCTACGTGAGTGCCTTCAGACTGGCTATTCGTTTGGATGATACTGATAAAATCAAGGAAGTCTTTTCCCTCGTTGACGATAAACTAGTGAAGAAACAACTTTGTTTTATGGCTGCAAGACAACGCATTGTTATCCCTGGGTTGGAAGAGGAAGAGGAACTGCAAAAAGTTGCATCGAATTAGCTTCTAACTGATTTTTACATTAGACTTGCTAAAGAATTAGATGTTTTGGAGCCTAAAAAACCTGAACAAGTCTACAAAAGCTTAGGAGAAGATTCTAAAATCGCAGTGGATTCCCTAAATGCGAATCTCGCTGATACTTACGTGAATGCGTTTGTCAACATGGGCTGCAAGAAAGATACTCTCATGATTGCTGATCCCCCTCTTGATAAACCTTGGATTACGAATCTCAAGAAAACTGGTATAACCGCAGCTACAGCTTCAATTGGACTTATTGATATGTGGGATCTCTCATCAGGTATTTTTTAAAAACATAAATGAAACATACATAACACATTGAAATTTATTTCAAATTTAACAATAATTTTTGTTTAAAATGAATCTAGGAATTGATCACATAAATGATTACCTCAACATAGCTGATGGTTATGCTAAATCAGGAGCCTGCATTGGTATTGGTTTATTCTCAAGTGGAATAGTTGATGAAAATGAAACTGCTAAGGCAATGCTACAAAATGAATTGCAGTCAAAAGATGAATCTACACGTATTGGTGCAATTATTGGACTTGGATTGGCTTATGCTGGAACTGCAAATGAAGAACTCAAAGAGATCTTAGAACCTATCTTCAATGGAGACACTTCTAAGCTAGCTGTCACAGCATTTTCTGCATTGAGTTTGGGACTTATTTTCGTTGGGAAATGTGATGAAGACATTTCTCAGTGGATTCTCCAAGTACTTACAGAATACTCCAGCTCCTCTGAAAAACAGCTCGATCAAGCATTAGCTAAATATTTTGCAGTTGCTCTTGGTCTTCTCTTCCTTGGACAACAAGAACGAGCTGAAACTACTATTGAATGCATGGGCATTATTGAGCACAGCTTTGGTAAATTTGTTAACAGATTAATAAGAAACAAAAATAGTTTTATTTTGTTTGACTAAATAAAAATAATTGTTTCAAACTGAATTTTCTAGCAAAATACTGCGAGATCACTATCGAAGGATGCGCTTATGCAGGTAGTGGCAACGTCCTTAAGGTTTAGAAAATGCTTCATTACTGCACTGAAAAACTTGAAGAAGAAAAGGTAACCAAATTCTAATCAGTTATTCATTTCTAATATTTCTTGTTTTCTCAAAAAAGGGAGGATTCCAACAAGCAGCTATTATCTCTCTTGCATTGATCAGTGCAAGTGAAAATATTGGAAATGAAATGGTCCTACGTTCTCTCAATCATATCCTCCAATACTGCGAGCTCCATGTGAAACGTGCTGTACCATTGGCTTTAGCTATCCTCAACTTGTCTAATCCAAGAATCAACGCTATGGATCTACTCCTTAAGTTCAGTCATGACGATGATCCAGAATTAAACTAGCGTGCTATCTTCGCTATGGGTCTCATCGGAGCAGGCACTAATAATTCAAGGTAAAATTTACTTTTATTTTCATGAGTTAAAGTCAATTTACCTAATATTATTATTATCTTACAAATTAGACTTTCCGATATCCTGCGAAACCTTTCTCAATTCTATTCGAAAGAAAGCAATGGAAAATTCTTTGTTAAAATCGCTTAAGGACTTCTCCATATGGGAAAGGTAATTAATTACATCGTCTATTGTTTTACAATTTGTTGTGTTTTAAACATACTCTTAATATCTGTTAAATTATTTAAAATAGGGAATGGTCACTCTCTAGCCATATTACTCTGATAGATTCTTACTGAATAAAGTCGCATTGGCTGGTATTATTACAGTAATCCACTCGTTGACTGATGTGAAGAACATCATTCTCGGCGATTATCACTACACTATGTTTTATCTTGGTCTTGCTGCTTACCCACGCATGCTCTACACAGTACAACCATAAAATACTTAAAATATTGTATTTTAAATTATCTTTCTTTTTGTTTTAAAAAAGGTCGATGAAAATAATGAGAATAAACCTGTTAGTTTGCGTGTTGGACAAGCTGTTGATATTGTAGGTCAAGCAGGTAAGCCTAAAAAGATCACAGGGTTCTAGACACATTCTTCTCCCGTAGTCATCGCACAAGGAGAACGGTAGATATTTGCATATTTTTAGATTATTCTTATTAAACTAACTAATAATTCTTATTTTGTTGTTGTTTTGAAGTGCTGAACTTGCAAACGACGAATATATCCCTCTGCAGCAGACGGTCTTGGAGAATATCATTATCTTAAAAAAGAATCCTGATTATGTTTCTGAGGAAGAAAAACCAAAGAAGAAGAACTGATGTTGTTAGTCCATCTCAATTAGCGAATTTGAATGATTATTCATGTATCTAATACCTCTTCATAATAAGGCTGTAAATATTTGCACTTAGAATTGGAGCTTTTGGAGAAGAAAATCTAAATTTTGAACGTTTTTTGTAGTTGAAAATCACAATTAAAATGATAAATCTAGCATGTTTTTCCTTCTTGCTTGATAAATTGTTTGCAGTTTAAAAAACAAGATAAGATAATTGTGTACATAATTCAATAATCAATCGTGTATGGCCTTGGGAAAATGTCAAAAAAGACGAGGGCAGGGGGGTAATAAAAGGGGACAAAAAAGCAAGAAACAAAGGAATCAAAATAAGAATCAAATAGAAAGTTAAAAAAGAAAGTCAAAAAAAAGGAAATGCAAATTTTCGTCAAGACCCTTACAGGAAAGACGATCACCCTCGATGTCGAGGCTTCTGATACCATCGACAACGTGAAGGCTAAGATCTAAGATAAGGAAGGAATCCCCCCTGATCAATAGAGACTCATCTTCGCTGGAAAACAACTCGAAGACGGCAGAACTCTTTCGGACTACAACATCCAAAAGGAATCTACTCTCCACCTCGTTCTTAGACTTAGAGGTGGTGGTATGGAACCTACTATCGCAGCTCTTGCTAAGAAGTACAACTGCGAGAAGAAGGTTTGCAGAGATTGCTATGCAAGACTTCCTCCCAAGGCTACTAACTGCAGAAAGAGAAAGTGCGGACACTCCAACAATCTCAGAATCAAGAAGAAACCCAAGGAATGATTTGATATGATTGATAAGCATCATGCGCGCATAAATATTTTTTGTAAGCCATTTTTAATAGGTTTTTGCATTTGTTTGTGCTTTGAATTTGGGTTGCTCAATCGTATTCACATAAAAAATATTTAAACCAAATCCATTTCACTTTTTAAAATCATTACATGAAATATTTTGAATGTTTCACTTCTTGTGACCACTCAAATGCAATTTTGTAAGTAAATAACTGTGTTTAAAGGACAAAAGTAATTTAGAGAAAGAGAAAATATTCAGACGAGAATTTAAATCTTTAAATTTTAGAAACATAATAGCAATACCTTAAAAAACCATTCATCTATCATCTCAAATAACTAAAGTTATGAAAGAGAAAAACAATCTACATTTTAATTTCTCTTGCATCAAAAAAAGAATAAATGTCTATTCTTAGTATGAAGAAGTTAGTCGTTGTTTTTTTTCTTTTGAGATTAACTTTGATCTCGCAGTAAGAGCACTTGAATCAGCAAGATAAGTTGCCAGAATAACAAAAAAATCAAGATCTTTTTCGTTTAAAATTGCACTTTTTGCAGTAGAGAAACCATTTAAAGATACATAGAAATATTCTTTATTATTTATTGTTTCTTCCTCTTTTCCATTGTCTTATGATTAGTTCATTGAAGTTGAACAATATTTTTAATATTGTATTCTACAAAATAATGATTTTTTTCTTCTTAAAAATAACCTTTTGTAAAAGTTAAAACATAAACACTTCTTTGTGATACGCAAACAACATTTTAAAACAAGAAAAGGGATTCTCCTTTTTCTCTTTGTTCATCTGTCGGTGATTTTTCTGAAAGCAGCGTTGACATCCTCGACATATTTGCTAAAGTATTGAGAGAACTCTGATTTGGATTGTTTAGGTGTCTGTTAAGAGTTTGAAAAACAATTTAATGATAAAATACAATAGTAATTATTAAGATCTTACCATGAACTTCATCTAAGTAAGCTCAGTGAAAAGAGGTTTGGTTTGGAAGTGAATATCGTTCCAGTTAATTTTAGTCTCGCTGGATGATTCTACAATAGCCTTACGAGCTCCTTCATAGTAGGTAACGATAGCTCTCATCATACCAATGGTTTTTTCGAGTGGGCACATATAGTCATATTCAGAGAAGGCATTTTGTTGGAGGAAATCTTCTCTGATGATTCTAGCAACTTCCAGAGAAAGTTTTTGATCTTCAGAAAGAGAATCTTTACCGACGAGCTGGACAATTTCGTTCAATTCGGTTTCCTCGTGGAGAATCTCCTTCAATTGAGTACGGAGGTGAGAGAAATCAGGGTCGAAGTCATTGAAGTAAGGATCGAGTTGTCTGTTTTAGGTTGTTAATAAAATAAATGTTAGGAAAGGAACACAAAATGATCTTGGTATTGTTTTATGTTAAACTTTATATGAAATTACCTTTCGTAGTTGGAAGTAGAGATATTCCAATTAACAGATGGGAAATGTTTACGTTGAGCAAGTTTCTTATCAAGACCCCAGAAAACTTGGACAATGGAGAGAGTAGCAACTGTGACTGGATCAGTGAAATCACCACCTGGAGGAGAAACGGCACCAACAATCGAAATTGAACCTTCTCTGTTGGGAGAACCGTAGCACTTAACTCTTCCTGCTCTTTCGTAGAAGAAAGCTAATTTGTTAGCAAGATAAGCTGGATAACCTTGCTCAGCGGGCATCTAAGCAAGACGACCAGAGATTTCTCTGAGAGCTTCAGCCCAACGAGAGGTAGAATCAGCCATCATGGACACATTGTAGCCCATGTCTCTGAAGTACTCAGCAAGTGTAATACCAGTATAAATAGAAGCTTCTCTAGCTGCGACAGGCATGTTGGAGGTATTTGCGACAAGACAAGTTCTCTACATAATGGATTCTTCTTTACCATTAATAATGGTTGTAAGGGCGGGGAAATCAGTAAGTACTTCTGCCATTTCATTTCCTCTTTCACCACATCCAACGTAGACAATAACTTCGGAGTTAGAGTACTTAGAAAGTGCTTGAGAAATACAAGTTTTTCCGCAACCGAAAGCACCTGGAATAGCGCAAGTTCCACCAAGCACGGAAGGGAAAAGAGCATCGAGGACTCTTTGACCAGTAAGAAGAGGAACATTTCTATTGAAATAAATGGAACAATAATTTAAAATGTGAAGTCTAGTTAATTTCTTAATATTTTACCCTTGGAGTCTCTCTTAAACTGGACGGGCTTAACGGACTGGCCAGAAGTGAGACATATTGTAGGAATGTTTCTTGCCATCATATTCGAGTTCAAGAATTTTTTCATGAATATTGTACTCACCTTCGAGAGCAATGTAGGTGACTTTACCCTTTCCCTTAGGAGGCACCATGAGGTTGTGCTTAGAAAACAAATTATTCTCTTTCACATATCCGTAGATATCACCACCAGTGAGCTTTGAGTCAATCTTAACGCTAGTGCTGGGAATGAAGTGCCACAGTTTAGATGCATCAAGAGCAGGCACATCAACACCTCTAGGAATGAAAACACTCTTTGATTCTCTTGCAATAGACTGCAGAGGTCTCTGAATACCGTCGAAAATTTCTTATAAGATACCTGCAAAAATCAACGAAACAAAATTAATTTTCTAAGAAACACAATACTCCAAATGATTCCTCACCAGGTCCGAGTTCTACTGAGAGAGGCTCTTTAGTTCTCATGACTGGATCACCAACAGTCAAACCATCTAAACAAACGATTGTTACTAATTAGTCACTCCTAAATCAAAGAATAATCTATTCATACAAGTATCTTCGTAGCACTAAATAGATGCAGTGTCTCCGTCGAGCTTAATAATCTCACCAACAAGCTTATTCCAGCCAACTTTAACCTGTTTTAATCACACAAAATAGCTTTTAAACACATAATTATCTTAAGAAATTGATAATTTACCAGCTCGTACATCTTTGCACCAGTCATCTGCTCAGCCACAACCACTGTTGAATATCCAAACAAAAAAGCATTGGAATCAAAGTAACTCAAATGCCCTCATAACATACATGGACCGGCGACTTTGAAGACTTTTCCAAAGTTGGATTCTTTCTCAGCGATCTCTTCAAGTGCTGTTTTTCTTTAAGCCATTTTTACTTCTGTTTTTTGTTTGCGTTTTATTATTAAAGACTAAGTTTTATTTTATATTTTATTCTTGGTTTTTCTCAAAAGAGGGGATAAATGAAAGAGATAGAGAGCAATAACTGAGATGGATCCGTCTTTTATATTTTTATTTTAGGCTTTCCACCTCAATTTAATTTATTTATCTTCTGTTTTTCTCAAATGTTCTATGGCCTTTGTTTTCTTTCTTTTTCCTGGTTTTGTTCTCCTTGTCACATAAGATTTCGCGCATTTTATATTATTGTTATTTATTTCTTGTGCTTGTGCTATTTTCTATGAATGCAATGATATTAGAATCTCAATAAGGAATTTAAATAAATAATATTATTGTCTTTTTTATTCCAAATTTATCATCACCTCATTTTAGAAATGAAAATATTTTAAAACTACAATAATTATCTTTATTTGTGAATTGTTGTTTCTTTGATGTTTTTGTTGCTAGAACAGAATCAAAAATCAACATTAACACAAAGAGCGATTTGATGATTCTCTTGTGTATGTTAATTAGAACTAAGTCTTCCCTTCTTTAAATTCTTCTAGATTTTTTTTATTGATTTTATTTGCTAAAAAAATAATTACAGAAAAAACATAAAATAAATCTCATATCTTTGACTGGACAAATCTTGCGAACTGTGAACCCTATCAATGTCAAAAATATCCATTACAAATCTTTCAGAATATCCTTCTGCTTAATCCAAAAGCATATTCGAATTTGTGTGCGAGGAATTCACTAAAAGAGAACCAATGGCCATAGAAATGAATGTAAAAAAGGAGGATTTACTCTCAGTTCTCTTAATAGACTCACAAAGATTCTTCTAACTCTCATCTATAGCGTTCAATCCCACAACTCTGGAGATTCTTGGTGTTTTCCTATGTTCAGATCCCTCATATGAATCATAGCCTCAATAGATTCCAGCTGAGACCTAAGATAGCTTGACTAACATTGAACCTTCACCTTAAATCGTCCCTATTTTTAAGTTACTTGATAAATGTTCAGCAATCTTTTATGAAAAAATGGAAATACAGATCTCAAAACTACACCCAAATTATTTGCTGTATTAAGAAATGATCGCAGTACGTTCTAACGAATCAGGAAAGAAAATAGGACTTCAGCTCTTTGCTCACAGTCTCCAATAAGCAAAACTTTAAGGATTCCAATCAGCCAAGGTAGAGTGTACATCTAAGAAAAGTAGTTCATTGGCTGAGAAATTAGGATATAATCTCGTTGACTAAGTATTTTACAAAGATGTAATTGTTGACGAAACAGATATCCATTTTTTCAAGAATATCCCTGAAAAACAAAAGGAAGAAACAGTGAACATTTACAGCAAATCGATTTCTTCATTTGATTTTTCATTGATTTAGAATTAAGAACAGTTTTCTTATTTGTTCTACTGATAATTGTAGAGTACTAGAATCTTAATCAAAGATATTTTAGAAAGTAGATTCAAGGGTTTCGATTTTTCGATAACAGAAAAATATGAAAATAATGAATTAATCATCATCTGAAATCAATTCTTTTAATTTTATCTTTTACAAAAGAGAAACCATTTGAATAAGCATTTTTAATCATAGCCTTTATTATTTTTGTTCATTCATGCTCAGTTAAATAATGTGCTTTATCTAGAACTGTTTTACTTTTATGAAATCTAGAAAGCTTTTAAACAACTGACGTCATCATTTCATTATTATTATTAAGCTCCTTGCTGTTGTTGTGCATAGCCCTTTACTTGAACAGCAATGAAGTCATAGCTTCAAGTGAAAATAACGCTGATGATTACTTCGCTATCCTCCCAAATATGCCATTCTTACCACCTGTATGCTAACTATGATCAATCTTAAGAAAATAATTCTTCAAACTCGAAAGAAACGGATAGACTTCTTAGCATACATGATCACTGTATTTCTTCCTTTCCGGTGCATAGAGTGCTTGGATGTCTTTAAAACAAGCTCTTTTTTCAGCGAGAGATATTTTTTCGTCCATGAAAAACTTCGTTAATCGAACTTTTTCATTTGCGACTTCGGATTCGTCCGAAATTAGTTTTTTTTCTAATAATTTGGATACCATTTTCGCAGCACTCGCTGCTTTTGCTTTCATTTGAACTTTCATTGGAAAATCAGAAAATGTCTGCTAGCCATTTTCTTTATTTTAATTCTTATTAGTTATCAATTTACTATCAGTACTGGTATCTAATTTGAGAGAGCTACTCGATCCACTTTCAGCATCTTTAGCAGCGCCATCATGATTATTATTGAGATGAAGATTTCCATCAAATTATTTATTTTAATCCTATTTTTTTTTACTTCCTGTTTCTTTTGAATTATTGTTTTATTTATTGTTTTTTTCAAGCGAAGACGAATTGTTTCTTGAGAGATTATGATTGCGATTAGGTAATTAATGGCGATGAGATGATGTACTTAGTTAATATGAAAATAGAGGATCTCGTTTTTTAAATAATTTCTGCTTTGATGAAAGTAAGTATGTTTTGGAATCAAAATATGCTGAAGAAGCTTTTAGGAGGTTTCTGTTTTCTTTGGATTCATTGAAATAAGCTTCTTACTAATGCTTTGAATAGTCTTCTTTTGATTAGTTCTAATAGGGATTGTTGCTTGAGAAATTCTGAGTTTCTTGATGTATTTCATTTTATGGTATTTAAGATTGTTTAAAATCACTAGACTAAGAATGCTTATGTTTGCTCCTAGAAGACATAGGAAGACTAGATAAATTGTTTATCTACCCACCACCATTAGCTAGTTAATTTAAGGAATTTTCCTATTGTTCTTCTTTTAGTGCATTTCCAGTATTTGTTTGTTTAGGAGTTTGCGTGAATGTTAAGAGATACGGAAGTGGCTGTGATTTACGAAATGACGAATTACGGCGAGTTGAAACAACTGATTAAGGTTAGAATTTACATAGATTTGTTATGAACAGTTGATTCGATAGAGTTCTGTCATCTCTAGTTGTAGTGTTTTGATTGCTGAAGGGATGATAAAATGGTTTTTTGTTTTTATTTGAAACCTGTCCAGTTTAGATAAACACACTGGTTCCAGATGACTTTGGAGAGGTGAGAGCTGATTTGTTCATAGGTTAGAGGGCGTGAAACGATCCTTTTCGGGAGAAATTAAAGTTGATACAAGAGTTTTCAGGAGGAACATAAGAGGATTCTTATGTGTCTATTTTCAATGATTAAGTTGGGATTCTTAGATGAGAAGATTGGAAGTAATTAGAAGGATCGACAGATTTTTCTTTTTAGGCATTAAATTATAGGAATTAACCATTTGGAGATGTAGTGGAGGGTACTTTTGTGGTTGAATTTGACTATGTGGGATCATCAGTTTTCAAAAGATGCTAAAGAGTCTCCATTGGGGTTTTTTACTTTAAGTTGAGGTTATTAGCTGACGATCGAGTAGACGGAGGACCTAAATTCAATCCTAGATTCCTGTTTGAATCTGAGAGTTGTTATGTTTATTGATGATTAGTCATACTTTTAGTTCCTTGTTTCATTTAAAACTAACCAATACTTCTGTTATTACCACCCTCTTTTCTCGCTCTTGTAGAACTAAAGTATGGAAGGGTATACTGGTCTATTGATTAAACCTCCGAGATCTATTCAATCTGAGAACTTATTGATTTCTGATGCTTTGGTTGACGCTTTTTGATATTCAAGCTAGAAATCATAGGTGGAATGACAGAGAAGGACCCTTATTATGAATTAGACTCGCCTTCTCTAGGAGATGATAATAATAGCATTCTATTAGAATAAGGATAATTGCTGAAAAGTATTGCAAGAAGACAATGAAATAACTATTCTGCTATCTAAGGTGTTCTTTTTATCCTTTTTTTTTAAATTTTATCTAATAGAACGACAGTTTTGATATTAGCCTACTGTATGTATGTAGCCAGTGGTTTTTTCCTAGCTACCTTTTACAGAAAATTAATTAATTTTTTCAAATCAATATTCTCAAGGTAATAAGACTGAAGAAAAAGCAAAAGAGCAATGCTCTTGGTTTGGTTTAATAATTTTCATATGTTAAACGAACAGTTATTTATCTCATTAATTATTTTTTAAATCATTTTAATAAGCTTGAAAGAGGATAGATGTTAAGATGTCTAATGAGTTATGTTGAAATTAATTTATTTTTTTATTTTTTTTCTCCTAAAAATATTACATTAGCTTTTGAATACAAAATGAAAAGTCTTCTTTATTGAAAACTCATATCTCATAAAATAGTCATTTAGGCGATTGTATTTATGGACGTTTCGAGAAAACAAAGGTTAGGATTCTTATCAAATTACAAAAAATATCTCGCTAGAATTTAATTCACAAGTGAATAAATAATTAATAGTGATTGTGCAAAAAGAGTCAAAAAGGGTGTTGAATAAATAAAAATGAGCAACAACAAAAAGAATAATAACAACAACATTAATACTAGCAGTAACAACTTGATTAGCTTGGATTAAGTTATCTAGAAGAGCAAGTTATAAGCTTAGTACGATTATAAATCTTACATTAAAGGCGCGATTGAAGAAAACTATTTCATTCCTTGTATCGGAAAATGCTTTACAGACTATGAATCACCATTGGTAGGAACAGAAAAGGCATGTCTAGCAAAATGTATGGATAGAGTTAACGATTATTATGTCATAGCTCAATCTGAACTCAATCCTTATAATGCGTACAATCAAAAGACCTACCTTTTCAATATCGATGGAATTCCAGTTAAGCCTCTATGATTGCAATCTGGAATATTAGAAAATATTTTTGTATGCTGAAAAAGTGAATAGAAGATTCTTTTTTTGTGTTTGTATTCATTTAATAAGTCACTTTCAAAGAAAAGATATGATTAAGATTTGTTTCAACAAATTGAAGAAGAGAAAAATAGAGTGTGTTTAATGTGGAATTCATGTTGATATTGAGGGTGATTTAGATAATAAATTAAACAATATTTCTGAGAATCCTCAGTTTCTGTGGATAAGATATGAAGGGATATTCGCGACAGTTCCTTCGATTTCATATTACCCTGGAGATGGATCAAAGAGCAGTTTGATGTTTTACTTAGACCTTTTTTCTTGAGTGAAACTAAATGGCATAAGAAAAGAAATAGCTCAGCTTTTGTACAAGAAATTTCAAAAAATAAGAAAGAGTTGTTTTACGAATATTTTGGTCCTCCGAAATTGAATGAAGCATCGTAAGCTCCTGGTCCTGGATTAATAGATTGCGCAGTTGTATCATGCTTATTTTAAATACTTGTTCCTCTATGGCTGTCTGTTGGATTGGTTAGGTAAAGGAAGTTGTTGAATCATGGAAGAAAAAAATGACAATATTTTTACCTATGATATTCTAAGATACATTATAAGATCCTGGTCCTGGATAGTTTGTTTTAACATTGAACTTAGATGGCATGCTAGTTTAGCTTATCCTTGCTGATCCGGATTATCCAATCGTTTCTGGAATCTCATAACTGCAAAAAAACAACAAAGAAGTTGTAGTTTTAAGAAAAAAACTTAACAAAAAATAAAAGTTGACTTTCCAGGTCCAGGTGAATTCTCAATCTTCACTAAATCAGGTCGCTTAGAATAACTCAGTCCACGGTTTCTGTAAATTGATTTGGGTTATGCCAAAATCATAAAAAAAACTCTGAAATTAGAATCTTTACTAAGGAGAAGATAGATAAGTCTCATCAAGGAAGTATTCTGATTGAATGTATGACCCAGGTCCAGGTGTATCAGCTGAAGGAAACCCTCTTCTTGAGGAGGATCCAATTCTGTAATATTTTAAAAAGTAGCATAAAACAATAAGCAAATCAAAAAAGAATAGAACTAATACTTGATGGAATTCTTGCTGATATTCTATGAGAGATTGTAGGCCCCCGGTCCAGGTACAAATTGACTGAATGAATCTTTGATAGGAATCTTCGATCCGAGAGTGAAATGTTTGCCTTAAGGTTTCTATTTTGGTGAGTTGATCTCAAACGATCCTGGACCTGGTGTGTTGTTATTTTTAAGGGATCGTCTTGCACTTTTTGCAAATCTTGTAGTTTTTGTTTTGAAAAGAAAAATCACATTCAACATAACAGAATCTCCAAGAATAAGGATATTCTACGTTGTTCCAGTTGATTTGGATGAAGGTGAGAAAGTTTAATATTCTCCAGGTCCAGGAGTTATAAAAGTTGATACATCAGTATGTTTGGTGAGATGCAAAGTTGATCCTGAAAGATTCGAGCTGTGTAGAGATTTGTTAAAACGAGGTGATTCTTTTATGAAAGATTAACTTATTTCATATGTCCCAGGGCCGGGTACATTCACTAGAGGTTTCGGATCTTCATATTTTGCTGTAAACGATATGGGCATTTAAGTTTTATTTTCAAAGCCCTTTAAGACATCATAACTGAAATAACAAACAGCATGCAAAATAAAATTGTCTTGAAAACTGCTACTAAATTGTAGTGTAGTTGTATTTATTACCTTCCTGGACCAATTTCATATTTATCTCCATATTCCTTGTATCTCATTTTACTGATCGATATTTTTTAGCCTTAACCCTATTATGAAGAATAAGAACAACAAATACCAAAAAACATTAATGATTTTTAATTCGGTTTGCTAAAAAACGCAACCATTGTGGAGGCAATGTCGTAAGTTCCAGGTGGAGGAGCAGTCGATCCATCGAATATTGGTAAACGAGGGGAATGAGGAATTCTATTAGAACGAATGAAAATCATAAGAATAAGTAATGTAAAATCTTTTTGATATTTATGATTCATTTTACGTAGCTTTGCTTTGTGATGCTCTAGATGTATTTGGGGAAGCTAAAATCTCACTGAAATATGCTCCTGGTCCTGGAAATAAAGCCTTAGATTTGTCTCCTAAGCTTGCTTCAAAATAAATTTGATGTTAATGCTCCAAAATACATAAATACTATTTAGTATTTCAATGTAGAATTCTGTAAAGAAAACTATTATTTTGTAAGATCTCTTTTAAATAAAACCATACGCCTCTTGGATGTTCCTATCGAAAACGCTCCTGAGAATGGATAGCTAATCGGTGGAATGATTGCCATTTATTATAAATATCTCTTTATTTTGTTAAAAGTACTTATACTTCTTGGAACTATTTATTATTCTTTTGCGTTTTTTTTTGTTCAATCTCCTAGAAGTAATTTCCACTTTTACTCCTTAAATCCCTTCTAAATAATATCTCCCTCTTACTAATATAGCGTTTTTACTATTTTATTCTTGAATATATCCTACTCTACGTCTCGATATTGACGTGTTTTAAATCCTCAACAAAGAATAAAGAAACTAAAAAACCGTTCAACTTTAAGAAAAGATTAATTAAATCATCATGGAAGAAAATCAGAAAATTGATTTTCTTTCTACAACTATCACAGAATGTTCTTCCTTTAATAATTTGTATGTTATGGAATGTCTTAGCCTTTAGGACGGAATTTATTTAGTTGGTAAATCAAACACCTAATATTATTTTTGTTTTGTTTTTGATTATCCATCAAAAATACTTCTCTTATTGAAATATTTCTTGTAGTTATTTTCATTTTAAAAGTTGAATTTAATTATTTCTCACTTGAATATAGGACCAGAATCGTTTATCTCATTCTATCCATCGAGTTACTCTCTAGTAATAAAGGAATTCAGTATCATGAAAGTATTCTTTTCGTTTTTGCAGATAGGTTTATTTTCTTTCCACAATACTTCCTCTGATGAACTCAAACAGATATTCACAACTGGCTGATTTTCGTGCTTAAATATCATCTATGAAGTCTTATTCTGTTTATTCTTATTTTATTATTGTAAAGATATTCGGAAACAAGTTTAATTTCATCTCAAGGAATTACAAAATTCAAGCTTAAAATCTAAGATCCTTTCCTTTATTCTTTTGAAATGATCCAATAATTAACTACAGTCTTCCTAATTGAATTAAAGTAAATATCTTGTTTTCTTTCTCAAAAAATTTAAAAATAATAAATTACATTCCAGAAAATTAAATATCATCAATACCAAATGAGCAAAGCAAAATAATATTTACTTATCCTTTTCCTCATAGCTTTGACAGCATAGGCATAGAATACCATATCAACTCACAATCCCTCTAAATTCAAGATCGCATTTGGTTCTTGCAATAAATTCTACAGAAACCACAAATCCATAATTTTCGATGATATCGCAGCTTAAAACCCTGATGTGTGGGTTTGGCTTGGTGATGTTTCATACAACGACAATATGATTTTACCAGCAATTTGGTTACCAGAAGTTAATCCTGAAGCAAATCATGCTAAATTAGCTGCAACAAAATAGGATCCAAGTAAATTAAGAACATATGAAACCTATCCTTTTCTTCAACTTCTTTTTTCTTTTTAGGCTATCAAAATATGCTCAAGAAAGTCAACGCAGAAATTGGAGTCTGGGATGATCATGATTACGGTCTCAATAACTCTGGATAAGATTTCTCTAAAAAAGATTAAATGCGATAAGTATGGCTTGATTTTTTCAATGAGCCTCTCGAAAGTGAGCGTAGACATCGCAAAGGTGGTATCTACGCATCTTATTATCTTGGAGAATCCAAAAGAGCGAAAATTATTCTCACAGATGTTCGCTGGAATAGATAAAAAGAAGATATTTTAGGTACAAATATTAAACAAATCCCCATTATGAGAAAATCAAAGATTCTAAATTTTTTCAACTTTATTTATTTACTCAAAAGGTGAGGATTAATGGATATGGCTTGAAAAGGAGTTTAGTGATAAGGCAGTAGAGTTGTTCATCTTAGGAACAGGGTCGTAGTTTCTTCCAGATGATAGATTCCTTCCGGAGACTTGGGATATTAAAAGCAAGAACAGATTCTATGAAATTGTGAAAAGAACCAACGCAAGTGTAGTTATCATCAGTGGTGATGTTCACTTTGCTGAGATCATGGAGCATCCATGCTCACTCAAAAGTATATCAAGATTTTTCAGTTTATTTTGACTTTCTTTCATACAAGATATGCTAATTATTCAAATCTTTTTTTTTATTTAAAAAATTAGAAGTTGGATATCGACTGGTGGAAGTAACTTCAAGTGGTTTATCATTCGACATCAACTAATTTGGAGATAACACATTCGAGTTTGGCAACAACTTCGTGTTCACTCCAACATACAATGTAATAATTTCAGATAACTTAAATAAACCTCCAGCTAATAACATTTTCATATTGCATAAATTTTAAGAACAAAAGCGACAGATTTGTAGGCAAAAATTATGGAATTGTTGAAATAGAATGGAACGATGCTCACATTGAATAATCCAGAATCAATATTTAAGTCTTCACTCTTGGATAAACTACCCCTGTTCTAGAGCGCAAACTAGTTCTTTAAGAAGTTAGATAATCTCAAAATAAGATCAATAATCAATCTGCCTGCGTTGTTGACGACATACCAGCTTATGAAAGATGGAAAAAGTTTGCAGTCAATAGCATTTCTCGTGTTCTATCTACGTTCGATACTTAGGTGATATCAATGTTTATCTCAAGTCTATTATAAATCATTGCCGTGATACTCTTCTATGGATATCTAGTTAAATGTATTGTTAAAGCTCTTTCTGCAAAGTAGAAACAAGATTGAAGAAATAATTGAAAAATCATCTGTTCCAATACGCAAACTCATATTAGATAAATCAAGTATTTCTGTGTGTTATGTTAGTAAATATCAGTGGGTAATTAAAGTCTCATTTGCTTAGATAATTAAATTTACAAATATTTTTTATAAAGACACATTTTGTTATGTAATGAATGCTATTTGGATTGTTATCACAATATGAGATTACATTTATTAAGTCCTTATCTCATAAGAAGTAATCAGGGACTCTTTTATTTACTTTACCTCCTTGCTCATCAGTTGCTGAGTCGAATTGTATGCTGGACAAAACAAAAATGATTTCATTGTAAAAAAAAAAAAAAAAAAAATAGAGAAACTTAACAATATTGTTACTAAGATAGATTTAAATGTTCATCGATTTCCACTAGAGCTGCTTAGTTTCCGCATCGATAGCAGTAGTTTGGGGCTGAGAAAATTGTTACCACATTGTTCTCGTGTGTTTTCTGATAACCCTTATTTTTAGAATAATGCAAATAAAAATACTCTTAAGTTCTCTAATTTCTCTCAGTTTTTTTTGCATCGTAAAATTCTCTTACATCTAATACAAGCTAATGAGCACGTAAGATAAGCTTGATATTATTTTAGAGGTTGAATTGCTCTGATACATCTTGTCCGAATGTAAAACCTGCACCACGAGGAGACATTCCCCAACCTTTTTTGTTGTTATTTTTGTCAAGTATCCAAAACATGAAAAAAATCAATTATGTTTTTTGAAATACCTGATCGATCATCTGGATCAGACCATAAAAGATCGCACATAACTCCTTCGCTTGGAATATCTGAATTTCTATCAACTTCTCGAATATGATCAAGTGTATCGATACTTGGAGAAAGACCTCCATGAAGACAGAAAAACTAAAACAATTTAGAACAAAATTATGAAGTCAGGCATTCTTAATCTATCTCTTGCTGAAGAAAGCTTGTTGGGAGGTTATTTACTTATCCTTCGATGAGTGCTGTTATTGGAAGATAATGAAATGTGTCTGCAAAATAATTCCAGACATTATAATTGCCATATTTGCGGAGACATTCATCATAGAATCCATAGGTTTATGTGATTTAGCGAGATTCGTGATTGCCACGGAGGATAACTATTCTGTTTTTATATCTTATTTTGAGAAGCAGCAGCAAGGTCAAGCATTCAATGCTGTGATATCCTATTTTTTTTTCAGTTTAACCGCAAATATTTTTTGTAAAAGAAAACACAGAAGAGATTATCATTTTTATCACTGTACGTACCTCTGTCAACGTAGTCTCCCATGAATAAGTAATTGGTTTCCTTTTAAAAAGCAAATAATTGTTGAATACTGGAAGTGCTGTGAAATTATTTTAATGAATTTTGAATTTCTTACAGGTACATTTCCTCCTATCTTGAACAGCTCCATTAAATCGAAGAATTATCCATGGATATCTCCACAAACCATAACAGGAGCACGCACATTCTGAACATTCGATTCGTTCCTCAAAACTTCTTTTGCCTGCATTTTAGTTAATGATTTGTTAGATGAATCAAAGCAGGATGTATTGTATTGTTTCAACCCCCTCCAACTCACTTGTTCGCAGATTGATTTCACTTCATTCTCAGATAGAATCTTGCATTGTCGCACTGTCTCAATTTACTTCTCAATATTTCCGTAACTTGGAAGTTTTGTTGCCATGTTTGGAATTTAGGCTATTAAGCTTCCTCTAGTTCAGTGATTTAGCTCTCTCTTGCTTTTATCGATAATGCACCTGATGCCTTCTTTGTTTTCTCTCTCTCTCTTTCTAAATACGTTCTCCCTTGTCCGCTAGAACCTAAATCTTATTTATTTGCCAGAAAGATTCCTCTCTACGATTTTCGTGAGCATATTTTTCACAAATTAATCATGACTTTGTGTGGATTTTTCGCATGCACACATACAAAATAAGCACTTTAAATCAATAGGTATTCCCCATTTTGACTTATTTTATTTGAAAGTTTCACCTTGAAATTTCTATGCAGTGTGTAAATAGGAAACTTCAGATTTAGCATTCTTTTCCATATTATATAACTTTGGCTTGTGTTTTTTGTATTTTTTTCACATAAAAGAAGCACCAAAAGCTCGTTAAATAGCAGCCAAAACAACACTTAAATAAAAAAATAAAATTGTTTAGGGAGATATGTATGATTTTAATCGAGTTTTAGATGTTTAAATAATGGAGTCTTCTATGAAACTGCAATGCAAAATTTACAAATCTAAATCCAGTTGTTATATATCTTTTAAACATACAAGAGTTTCAAACTCAGTTGCCAACAGCGAGCTTGGTTTTATTAGCTTGCTTTCTGGTAACCTTTCTGGTGACTTCCTTAGCAGCTTCCTTTCTAATCTTAGCAGCAGTCTCCTAAGCGAAGATTTCGACGTGGCAGCCGGAGTTAAGATAAGCTAACAAAAAGGGAGAAAAAGATATTGATCAGTTCAAAGTGAAATGAAGAAGTTTTTCAATTTAAAACTTATTGAATCCAAAAGGAATTTTCCAAAAATTGTATTTATTATTCAAGAATCAAAAGATATTCCTGATTTTTATGTTTAATCTGCAGGTTTTTGTTTAGTTTTCTGCTCTCTTTTAATGTAAATTTTTGCTAAATTGTATTGGCTTGATATTTGCTTATTTTTAGGTGTTTTTTTGCTGCTTGTAGATTGATAACTTATGTATTTTATGTCTGTTAATTCTTTTAAATGCTTGAATTTTTTGCTTTCTAAAAAAATAAATAATTACGATTGATTCTTCCGTGAGCTCTGTAGGTTCTTCTTCTTCCCTTTTGGGCTCTGTTAACTTAACCGTGGTTGATGGTAAGAGTAGCAGTGTTCAAACTCTTAGACTATTTTTTGTTTGAGGAAAAAATTTTCATTAGATATGCCTTGTAACATTGAAAAAAAATATATTTACTTGAGCGTTGGCAGTAAGGTTATCAAGGAGACCAAGAATGACCTTGACGGACTTGACTGGCCATCTTCCTAAGAATCAATAGACAAACGAAATACTTATAAAAAATGCTAAATATGTTCAAGGAATCAGTTCGAGATCGAGTAAATTTAGGAGAACTACAAATGTGAAAAATATGAAAATTTATAATTTGTTTACCTTGAGTCTTTCCGAATTCGTGAGCTTGAGAAGTTCTTCCGATGCAACCAGTGAAATGGGTGAAGGGAATGCATCTCTTTCTATCGATAACAGCCTTAAGATATCTCTTGGCACTTTCAAGGTTCATTCCCTTGATGGATCTGACAACTTCGAAGGTATTCTTGAAGTGAACTCTGAGATCAGTTGCAGAGGTCTTAACAGCTACAGACATAACAAAACAAGTAAATTCCATGCATGTCTTCATCATTCATATCTAAACTATGGTTGTATTGAGCATTCACTACTTACCCTTAGCTTGGACGGCAGGCTCGCGAGAGTAAATAGTTTTTCCCATTTATGCTTCCTTTTGTGTGTGCGTGTTCTTTTTTCTTTCTTTATTAATCAATCTCGTTTGCAGCCTTGTAGCTCTGATTTTTCTCTTTTCCTTTTGACCTCTATTTTTCACCCTTTTTGCTTTCACATTTATTTACCTTCTTTTTTAGGTTTAATTTCGACTTCACTTTTTTTTTCATTCATGAGTTTTTGTTTTATTTCATTTAAACAATAAGTTATCCCCCATTCATTTCTTTTGATCACATTGAATCAAGATATATCTCCTTGACATTTTTTAAGTGATTGACAATAACGTATCTTTTTGTATTAATGACTCAGTTTATTATTATATTCTTAACTAAATAGAATAAACAAATAAAGAAGTTAACAATCAATTTAAATTGGCATTTTTGTGATATTTTGTTCTTGTATCTGTTTTTCTTCTTAGGAGATCTGTCATTTTTTAGCTAATAGTGCAGCTGAGTGCAGAGAAATATAGAATGAGCACTTCTAAGCATTATTTAGGATACCCTTTAGACCGGTGATCGAAGATAAGTTTTCTTCACAATAGAGATCAAGATAGTATTTATATTCTAAAGTTTTCCCAGAAAGTGAGAAAAGTACATACATAATGATATCAAATAGGAACGAGAAAACGATAACGCTCTTCACTAGCTGCATGCAGTCTTTCAGATAGAGTCGTTCTCTGAAATGGCTCAGATTGCATTTGAAAATTAATTTTTACGCTGAATTCTCTTCGATTGTGATTTTCCCAGCCAACTCGCAATCGAAGAAATCAGGTAAATTACTCCTTTCTGTTTTACCATTGCCAAATACTGATTCGAATAGCTTCTTCATATCATCACCTGCACCGACATAAGCGTTGAAGAGAGATTATCCCATTGAGTAGAGGACTGGATTGTCTGAGGATCTCTTTATCAGAAACTAGAAAATATTATCTTCAGTTTTGTTTTCATTTCCAGTGATTTCTTATTTCATTCTCGTTAGGAAGGCTTCTTTTAGCATGTTCATATTGGATTGCTTAAGGAAATTATTGGAGATACAATTAGAGCCATATTTGTAAAGATGAAGGAGCTAGATAAAATCGAATTAGACGAGTTCACTAATGTACTTGAATAATGAATTCATATCCATGATTTTGTTATTTGAAGAGTAAGCTTCGATTTAACATTTGGATTCTTCTTCCTCCTGAGGATTTTCTTGCTATCCAAAATTCAAGAATGCTTCGTCGATTTCTCTTGCAGGAATGTAGATGTTTGCCATTATATTTCTAAACAGATAATTTTTGAGATGAATTCAAATGTTTTTGGTGAAATTAAGTTAATACAATAAACTATTTATGTAGTATTTTCAAAGTTTAAATTTAACGAATACTCCAATTATTAGAAACATAGATTTAATGATTCTGCTCTCTTTTCGTTTTACCTAAGATATAAGAAAATTAATAGGACTCAAATAAGTCAGTTCTTTAATGAACTTTGAGCAATATATATGTTGTTTTTTGGGAAATACGAGCCAAAAACTAAAATGGTTTATATTTAATTTCTTCTTTTTTATGTAAAAATTATGTTAAAAAATTCACTGAAGATTATTATGAATTTCTTTTTTGTAAGAATAAATATCAATATGAACATCTTATCACTTTGTAGGTAAAACAAGTTGAGAATTGTGAGGGCAAGAAAAGGGGATGCAGAATTTCTGAAGATAAGAAAATATTTGGGGGTTGTAATAAATGATGATCAAATATTTGGAAACTTTAACAATTTTTATGAAAACCACAAATAAAAAGTAACAAATACTGAGTGGAAAAAGAGAGAGAGAGGGCTTTTTCACCAGAGTGGTCCAACTTTAATTTTAAGGTTGTGCTTTTTGAGCTCATTGTTGATGATTTCAGAAGCTTTTGGAAGCTAATAGAAAGGGATTTGAGGGAAGAAATGATGCTCAGTTTGATACTACATTCCTCCCATGAAAATCATCGAAATAAACGAAGTGAAATGATAGTTTGTTGTTCCTGCGATTTGATGCTCGATGAAAGGTAAATCAACTCGCTTCTCGAAGATTGTCTCTCTTTCGTGATTTCCTACTAAGACAACTGCAGTCAAGAAACCAGCAATCAGCTACCCAATAAGAAGAACCCACCAAGTCTATTGTAAGCTAATTGCCCAGTGAATTATCAAGAAGATGAACCCTTTATGACCAAACTCAGCACACAATGAGTCAAATTTCCATTTTGGGAAGAGCAAAGGGAACAAAAATCTATTGTAAGAGTGCTAGATATCTTCGTCTTTTGAAATGTTATTCGTGAACATATGGTGGAGATTGTGCTTGCGGTTCCACCAGA
>Ga0302271_10000252_pt1 | contig 50540 bp, 43 predicted proteins | sample III_Bog_N1_1_FD_198767 | JGI IMG/M metagenome (GOLD analysis project Ga0302271, IMG submission 198767) | Peat permafrost microbial communities from Stordalen Mire near Abisko, Sweden - III_Bog_N1_1 | ecosystem: Environmental > Terrestrial > Soil > Wetlands > Peat | place: Sweden: Abisko...
TTGAAGGTCGTCTTATTTTCATTATGAAGACTGCTGCTTTCAATCTTTTCTTAATTAATGCTAATTGCTTTAGCTGTCTATTTGCTTTTCTATTATTGGTAGTCGTTCTTGGCTGCAATACATCGATGTGAGCGTGTTGAGAGTCTTTTAAAGGATAATCGATGCTTCACTGCCTCCCTTCGAAGACAGAAACGATCGAAATGAGGAGATCCTAGGAGAGGAAGAGAAAGAAGAAGAAGAAGAAGACAATGAAAATGATTTGTAAGGAGGCATTGGAGATTTTCCTCTCTGTTTCTATCAGGAAGGTTTGGGAAGCATATTTGGTTATTTTTCATATTTGTAGAATTGGTCCGTTGTTGATATACACAACGATCCTTACGCTGCTTACGTTAATTCATAACTTCTGCGTATACATCAGTCTGCTTGTAAGAACGTGTGCTATTTTTGGGAAGATATTTATTCATTTGATCGTACAAAACAGGGGGATGAGTGCGAGGAGTTCAGGCTTGATTTCCATTTTGTCTCCGATATTGCCTTCATTGTAAGCTGATCATTAGACAATTCTTTTATCTAAAACTCTTCCTTTTTGAAAAATTATACGCGATAATCTTGTATTTCTTCATTTTGTCAGCTCTTTGGCTTTGGTTTGCTTGTGCCTTTGATCTTGTGGATATTCATCAAGGCGTTGCCTGAAAGAGATGTTGAACTGGCTGATCTGATCTCAGACTATGGGTATGCATAATCAGTGTTCATGTTCATTTTGGTTCTTTCCATGATTCACTCTAAAGTAACGATAAGGGGGGGGGGGGGGGATGCATATTCAGAAATTTTCCCAATAATGTATTTTTTTGTTGATGTGATGAATACAAACAGTTTCTTCATTTCGTGCTGCTGTTATACGGTCTGATCGCATCTGTAACGTACTTCTACCGCAAGCTTGACATGTAAATATCAGCAAAAATTTATTGTCTTAATTATTTTTTTCCCTTGCTATTTTGACCCTTCTTGCATAGACAAACCGAGGATTTGAATGAACCTTAGCAATTCATCGTTTAAGCAGTGGCAGCTGTCAGCTAATTAATCTTATTTCTGATTTATAAATGGTACTTTTTCAGCTTAACCGAATGCCATCATGATCACAATACTCATCATCACCATTGTCATCATCGTCACCATAGCCATCACACTCATAAAGATGAAGACTTCTATTAATGAAAGAAATTAAAAAAAAAGAAGAGAGAAAGGAAGGCTACAAATAATAATAATTTGGGATATTCTCTTGATAGACATGCTATTGATTGGAATTCTTCATATTTATTTAACTTCATTTACATACAATTACTTGTCACAAGAAGAAATATATTCAGAAATGTTCCAATTAAAATCTAACATTGCAAATCCTTCTGCTGCTGCTGCTGCTGCTTGATCTCCCTTCATATAAGTGTTATGAAACATATGAAGCAAGGGGGTCAGTGTTAAATTAAATAAGCAGAACATCGGAAAGAAAAAAAAATAATAAAAACAGAAGAAGCATTGGAGGAAAGGGGAGGGATTAATTAATTTGGCACTAATGCTGATGATGATGATGATCTCAAAAAAGAGGGAATTCAGATTATTAATTCAACTAAAGAACAAATACACAAAATCAAATGAGCAACAAAGCCAAAAAACACCATCAAGCAGATGGAGATGAAGAAAGTGGCGATGCACCTAACTCAGATCTAACGTCTAAGCTCGTCTCAGGCGCTGTTACTGTATCAATTGAGTTTTATGAGAAAAAGCAGCAAGTTCTTCATAATAATGATCTACTTTTGTTTTGGGTTAGTAAATGTTAGGTGGTGGATCTTCGAACAGTAATCAGAACGATTAATACACCGGATGCTGTCCACTATTTTCTATCAAGTACACATACAAACGACTATTTTGTTTCTCAAGGATTTATCAATATTTAAGGTTCACTCCAAAGGAGTTCTTTTATAAAAAGGAAACGCTTTATCCCTCCTCTTTCATTCTTAGATGATTGGTTTAAATCTTGTTTCCATTAGATTCTGGCGACGATATTTCAATGTGAATCAATGCGATGTTAGCTCGAGAGTCAAATGCGCATTGTTTCTGACACCGCCATTTGAAGAAGTACTTGATGGTAGACCAGATTTGTAAGAAGAAGAAGAAGAAAAAAACAAAATACTCATAACAAATAACTCCTACAATTCTCCATTTTTGCTCTTTTGATTTTTTGATTATCCACCCCTCCAAAATAATTTCTTTTCCCTTTACATTCCTTTCTTTGTTCTTTACAGGTATGGTCCACTCTGGATCTACACAACGATCATAGCGTTGGTTTCAATATGCGCTAATATCTGCACTTATCTTAACTAAATCGTAATAATAAACACGGAATTAATGAAGAAATATCACAAAAACAAAAGAGAAATCTATTTTTTTTCATTTTTGGTTTCATATATTTCTTGTTTTTTTATTTCCAGGGAGATTCATCAACATTCACTTATAACTTCACATTCGTCCCTGTCGCTGCCAGTTTAGTAACAACCTTACTCCATTGCTTTAACTTACGATGTGTTCCTCCCTCTTCCCTTAGATCTTCGGTGTTGGATTGATCACACCCACAATGCTATGGGTGATTGTAAAATTGATGTTCAAGATCAAGATCTCTTTAATTGAGACTATTTGCTACTTCGGATACTCGGAGGCTTGCTTCGTGCTTATTTCCGTCCTCTCCATGATTCCTTTCACAGTAGAACAAACAATCTTTTCGTTTTGATCTATGAATTGTTGTTAATTCCTTGATTGTTATATAAACACACACACATAAACATAGCTGGCTCATTGGTTGTTGCTGATCTATGGGTTCGCATCGTCTACAATATTCTTCTTCAGGAGTTCCAAGAAGTAAAAGATAATAAGGAAGTGAATTTATTATGTGTGTTTGATTGATCGTTTGGGGGTAGGCAAATGGAAGAGTTGGATGTGAATCAGAGGTACGTGGTGATCGGAATTGTCGGCGGCTGCTAATTGATTCTCTGCCTGATGTTTAGATTCTACTTCTTCAAGCTTACATCATCCACAACGACATCTTCATGAGTGAGAGGGAGAGAGGCACAAGGAAGCAAAACGATAAATACTCTCTCTAAATTAAAGGAATGAGCAATTAAAAGAGTTAATCGCAACAAGAGAGAGAGAGAGAGAGAGAGAGAGAGAGTGTGTGTGTTTTACACAAGAGAAAGAAGAAGAAAAGAATTATGATTGTTTCCAACTTAGGTTTTGTGTGCTCTCAAATATATGTTGTTAGTCTAAAAATTATAATACGAAAAGATGGTAAATTCAACTAAACAAATGGATAGGAGAAGATCATTTCTTAGAATTTGGAAAAAATTGATGTCTCTGTCGTAACAACATTAATCACTCGTTCTTTTATTGAAGATACAGCCAGAGAATTCATATTATGTGGTTGTTTATCTTAATACACAAAGTTTGACTTTAATTAGCAAGATAAGAAGGATTTAAGGTTATAAATGAATGTGGTTAATATTTTTATAAACAATTTTATGCCTTTTTTCTGCTTGCTTTGTGAACTCCTTAACAAATCGCTAAGCTTATCAAATTGCAAAAACTAAATACCAATTAAATCTCTTAAGAATATCTTTTAAGACTATGTATTTATGAAATCCAATAAACTCATCGTTTCCTGTTTTTTTCATTATGTGAATAGCAGCATGGATATTTGGAAACCTACTCGCATTTCCATTTTTCTTAACTGAACTTTTCTTCTTAAAGATCATAATATGCTTCTGGACAAATTAGCCTTCAGAGAATTCGCTGAAATGGCAAGGAGGTTCTATGAGAAAAAGACTTAGTTTAAGCAGAAGAAGGAAAATACATAGAAGTTAATGAATGATGAGGGGAATGAATGGAAAAGCAAAAAAGCATCTTTTAATGATAATAAAAAAAGGAGAAAGCAAGCAATCCCCAAGGATCATGATGAAAGAAGATTAAAATATCTAGATATTTCAAATATTAAATTCAATCAATGAATAGCTTTATCAATTTGTTATTGCCTAATTAGCTTGAAATTAAGTTAATTATTTATATAATTAATGCCTTTCTTTCCGTTGGGGAGAGATGTTAATTTGCCAAATAACTGCAATATCGTTTAGATTGAAATTGTTTAATCAAAGAAATTCAAACCCTCCCAAGGAAAAATGAATAAAATATATCAAATTCTGGCGAGAAAAGAAAGAAATTTTAAATCATCCCCCCCAACGGCTTCTTCTTCGTCTTCATAAAGTCTAAAGGAATCAAGAAATTAATAATAATTAACTGCCAACTAAAAACAAACAAACAGACAAACAAACCAAATCAACACTAAATGCCCGAAACGCAGTTCGTGCCATAATTTACACAACAACAACAAAAATATGGCACTCGAGCGGTTTCTGCAAAGAACTGAACACTGCAAGGAATCAAAATACTCTGGTAGCCTTTACCTCAGAAGCCTTTGGAGGAATCTCCGCAGTCTTGGATGGAACAGAAAAAATAAATTAGTTTTTAACGTACGCGTCAGAAATAATGATCGCATGGACTCCTATTTGCCGATTAGTTTTTATAATCCTTCCGTTCATTTGTTCACATATGAGACTGATGAATCCTTGTCGTTTTCGAATCAGACGCTGAGCTGAATGAAGAGAAGCACGAACAAGCCCATATGAGGGAATGTCTCTAAAGCAAATTGGACTCTTACCATTTCCCCATCTAGGGGAATGGTAATGTTCACTTGTGGAACGAGATAGCCTACTCCTTAGTGGATTGTGCTCTCTCCTTCATTAGCAATGCAGAGGAGAAAAAGACGCTTTTGTAGAATCTGCCAGTTATTTACCTTTCCCTCGCCTATGTCAAAAAATATTAAACAAATTAATGGCAAATAAATGCAATTTATTTCGAATGATCTTCAAAATGTCAAACCAAAAGACAAAATTGAAAGAAGAAACAAAAGAAAAAGAGAAAAAGATGGGAGGGATTGAAGAATACACACACACACATACACACATAATTACAGAGAAATACAAAAACAAAGAATATCTAAGCATCAACCAACAACATAACATAAAATAACAACAACAACAACAACAAATAAACGATACCACTCAACTCCCAATCTATCTATGTATCTCCTTTCTCCGTCAAACAGTCAGTGGGAGGATTGAGATTATTAAAGTGGAGTAGATAAAAAGCAATTATTTTCTTCATTTCTTCGAATATGAATCTGCTTTGAACATATTTGTGCAAGACTCCAATTGAAGATGTGTAACACAACACATATTAGAAAGGGAATAAGAAGCAACAAAAGAGAGAGAGAATCATTCCCTTACGTTATCTCTGTCTCTATATGTATGTACATATTTGACTGATTCACAATTGTTTAATGTAACATAAACTGAGATCTTTAATTGATAAAATGTATGTCAATAGGATGATAAAAGTAGTTACTAAAATGAGAGCATATTCTGCCACTCATAACAAAAAACTGATATAAAATATAAAACAAAATCCATCCAAATACTAAATACAAATTCTAGTTATCCTTATTGAACTCATTGCTATGATTATTAGTGTGTTTCATTGATAAACTGGAGATTAATTTGGATTAAAGAACAGGGGATTAAGATGCAAGAGCGAGTATTGGGCACTACTACATGTTGGCGTGCTATTCCGTTGGAAAACGATTGTTTCATCATAAAACCATCTCAGGACGTAATAGTTATGCCAGCAATCCTCTCTATAACTACTATCATCGTCATCTGTAATTCTCCTGCCTTGGGCTACTACCCCTGCTAGGTGGTGGTGTTACACTAATCACAGGGATAACATATGATCTCTACGGTGAAGAGCCAAACGAAGATTTCAATGATAATTAACTTCTTGGTGACACATACTGTAAAGGTTCTTTCAATGGAGAACAGATAATCTTCTCTTCGTTCAGCTGAAACGATCGACAGAACTACTATGGTAGATTCTGCTGTTGTTGTTCATACACTTAGCTGATCTACAACGCCGTTCTAGCAGGTGAATTATTAATAGTTATGCTTCTCTATTTTTCTAAGAGTTCACTTGGCGGGTATAATCTACTAGGGGAGGTATTAGCACTGCTCGATGAGACGAACTACAGCGCTGGGGAGATCACACGGATATTCTATTATTGCAATTATTGTGAGGAACGGCAAGTCAAGTTGAACGATTAGTTCATCGCTTGGCTGGGTTTAGTAGGTGATTAGTAGTTGTTGTTGTTGTTATTGCTGAGATTCATAAGATTTCGTTGATCTTCGATTAAGCTCCTGATGGAAGATCGAATGCCGAATGCCTTCATTGATTGGTTGATTGATGATTCAAGTTGCTTCACGTTAGTAGGCAGAATCGGAGAATATTACGGATATGCGAATAGTGGTGGCTGCTGCTGTTTTTGAGGAGATTCTTAAGGGGATGCAGATGCTTCGAGGTATTGCTAGGTTGTTCGAATGATTGACAGATTGGCTTGAATCGCTTGTGGTGATGTTGCTGGAAGGAGGGGAACAAATGTTGTAGTAGATCTAGCAATAGTAGTCATGTTTGGTCGGTTAGCTGTTGTATTATTATTCCCGGAGAAATGAGGAGAAGATTGACTGGGAACTTAATCATATTATTACTGCTATTCTAGCTACCCCTGATTTAGATATTATTAGCTATCTAAGTAGTTGTTGTTTTAGCTTGGTTGCAGTAGTTGCTGCTATTACAACCTTTCATTTGATTGCTGCTCAAGAATCTTTAGTTTCTAGAACCTATTGCCTGCTGATGACTATCTTGAATCAACACTGCCTTCATTGATATTGTTAAGCATCTCAAAGTTACTATTATCCTAATTGATGAGTTCAGTCCCATCTTGAAATGACTGTATTCTTCGCTTTGCTATGCCGTTGAAGTCCTCTAATCCAAAGAATTTCTTTTAACTGGAGTTATTCTGTGGATCATATGCTGATTTAGCTCCTTTGTTCTTGTAAATTGCAAGCAGCTACTCAACTTATTCAGAGTAGTTCGCTTTGTTAAGCCGCGCCCAGCTACTATTATTATTATTAGGGTCTTGCTGGGTTTAAGAGAATTACTGTTGTTGCTGTTGTTGTTGTACATTCTGCTACTGCTGCATGCCAGGAGGCTATGAATAAGCAAATGAAGAGCTGGAGCGAATATATTTGTTTGAATACTTCTATCCATCAGGAATATTGCAATTATTCCCTGCAATACTTGAATTCATCTAGCTGCTGTTATTCTGCATGCCATCTAGTGGATGAAAAGAGGAATTAATTCTCTCTAGGATGTCACTCACACTAGGTGATTAATTCCTAGCAAATCGATCGGAGTAATTGACACTCTCAGCTAATCGCTGTGATAGTTCTTAAGATTAGAATCGCTGCTCACTGTTGGGAAACTCTCCTTAGGGTAATCGTTGCGGTGGTGAAACTGGCAATTGGTATTGCTATAGGTATTAGGAGGATTCTCGGAAGGATCGCTGCTATTATTGCTATTATTGTAGTGAATCAAACAGGTATCTGTTGTCATTAGATACTGCAGGAGTTTTTCGAGAGGTTGAAATTGCAGAATAATTGCGTGATGAAGATAACTCTTTGTTGTTTGGTTGATAAGAAAAGTTATCTTACTTCGCCATCGATGCAATGAAAGAGCTGTACTTCGAAGGGTTCTTTTACTGTGAAGGAAGGAAGTTAGTGGCATTATTATTATTGTAGTTTATGTTGTTGTTGATTTTAGACTCATCAATCTCATCGTGCATCAGTGGATTCGCAAGGTAACTGCTGTATTACTCTTATTCTTTAGATTACTGTTAGGTATTTGATGATTTGAAATGTGCTATCTACGAATCATTCTTTTGCTGTATTAATTCAGGATTTTGATTGCTTGGGCGTTATGAAGAATGATTAGCATCTTAAGGCATCTAGAGTTGTCTAAGGTAGCTCTCAAAGCTCATCTTGTTTGGGAGAGGAGGAACTTACAAAGATCCTTAGCTTTAGGCAAACGCATCGAATGTAGTAATAGCGGGAGATGACTACTACCTTTGTAAGTTTGATTAAGCAGTAATAGGAGGAGCATAAGGTTAAAGGTAGTTTTCGCTAGGAGAAGATAAGGTGGAAGAGATTCTAGAATCTTATAAGTTGTTGGGTTGATTTGCAGTGGAAATTAGATTCCTGGATGATGGATAATAGCTGTTGTTTGCTTATGTTATCTGCTGCTATGGGTATTATTACTATTGGCTAGCCTCTTCTCCTTAGCTCATAGTAAATGGAGCAACAACATTAGTAGGAGCAACAGCAGCTTGCGATATCATATCTCTCCTTAGGTATGCCTTCTCGGAGAGGTTAGGTACTTATTATTGTTGTTGTTGTTGTTAATACTCTTAGTATGTTCCTTATAGCTGGTATGATGATTAGTTTCTCTTGATCTCTTGTTCAGCTGGGGATTGTCTTAACTGAAAATCTTCAATTTCTTGTGATTATCGATTGCATGGGTGAGATTCTTGTTAGTCTAATTCTTATTCTTGCTGCTGCTGGTTGTGTCGTTGTTGGTATTGCTGCTGCTTCAGTGCTGAGAATATCGGAGAGGAATTGCATCGTTATGAAGGGTCTTAGTAATCTGCGGGAGACCCAAAGATGGATTAAGTGTTAGCATGTGCTTTTGATGAAGAAGATACAATGTTCTCTGGTGGGCTTGTGGAGGCTTAGTAGAGAATATCAGCAGCGTGATTATTATTTGGATTATTGTCTGTTTTGTTGGGTGTCTGATTATTGCAGTCATTGGTTGCTGCCTATTCTTCTTAGCAAGCTGTGCCTTCTGCGTTTACTGAAATTCCTTGTTGGTTGTTAATCATGCTGCTATATCGATCTGAAGATTTCCCATTATTCTTGTTAGTTTTACTCTTAAAAGTCAGAGGATAAGGTTGCAGTGTATTATTGTCTGTGGTGAGATTGGGTTAAGCTTGGATCATAATTAGGTCTTGGGAAGAAGCATGCTGCTGGTCTTAATCTTCTCTTTGTTGGATCTGAGAATACTAATAAGATTATTGACTTAGCTGTCTTGAGTAGATAGTCGGAACTAATGGGTTTTGATTGTTCGAGACACACACTTATGCGTATGGATAAGCTTAATCAGATTATTCTGAATGAATTAAGTGTGTATCATGCTGTTCAGCATTGTTTTACTGCGAAGCATCGCATTTTGCTTTTGAGATAGGAATTGCCACTTAGCAAGGGTTGGAATCTTCCGATCTCACTTAGGGATTGTTGTTGTTGTTGTTATTGCTAGAATTCTACTATTCCCTATCTGAGGACTATCTAATAATAGGTTACTCTGTGTTTGTTTGAATCTATCTATTATTATCACTAGCAGCAGGCAAGGACTTGTGTTGATACTAAACAATGAAGGAGTTGCTTCCCGAGAAGGAATCCTTGTTTGTTATGTCTTATTATTATGGTTGTTGCGGTTGCTCTTGTTGTCCTTGTTCACTCGATTTCGACTAATCCTATTAAGATAATTGTAATTGTTATGCTTCGTTTACCTTGTCAACCTATAGTTTCTACTGATTTGACTCTATCTATGAAGGTTAGTTGTTTAATGCAGAGTTCCTAATATCTCCCTCTGCAATCCCCTCAAGGATACGTCCTTCCTATTAATCCTCCTTCGTATGAATAGATCTTTAAGTAGGAGAAGCTGCTTCAGATCGTTCTGAATGAGTCTGAGTGAGATTAATAGAATGGGTATTATTATTACCATGATCACTTGAATTTTAATCTATCTCAGCGAATGCATCTACGCCTGGTTTGTCCTGACGAGTTGCAACTCCTGCAGCAGATTCAGTTGATCTTCCTCCATTTCGTTGTATATCTGTATTATTGTTCCTTTGTTACTCTACTCTATCTACAATCTCATTGATCAGATTCTGCACATACTCTCTTGCTAATTCCTTCTAAGCTTAGTGCGTATTAATAGCATTTATTTTATCTTGCGGTTTTGAACCAATACTTGATACCAATCTTTCTTCTTCTTTATGTATCGTAAGTTCGTTCTTTAGTTCTGCATCAACACCATCATCTGTACTAGCAGCAGCAGCAGCTGTGTTTACTGGAACAATCACTGATTTCATTTGATCCTTTTAAATTATTTTCTCTTCGATCATCCCTCCCGCTGGCTCTGTGCGTTATTAGCCCCCGTTATTTATCTAGTCTATCTTTTAATTTGTATTTCCACTTAGCGAGTGCATTCCTGATTAAGATCCTTCGAATAACTCTTCTTCAACTTACTGAAGCTACTTTTCATCTGAAAGCTCATTACTATTATTGTTCTTACCTTGCTTAACAGTTTCTGAATAGTAATCAGACGCATGTTTTGCATATTGTGAGTATCCCTCACTTGCTTTAATAGCCTAGTGATCGCTCGGAGACACTGCTCCACTTCCTTGAAGAGAATTATTATTTTTATTATTATTTGTTCGATTGTTCAATGCATCTGTTTCTCTTCCTTTCCCAGTAGCATCTAAACCAATAGGATCTACTTATTCTAAACTATTGACTCCTTCCTATGAAGGGAGACTCTCCTTTCCTTCGTTGTTGTGTTCTTTTAAATCAGAAACAACTTAAGATCCTTACAGCTAAATCAATCTACTTGGTACTTCACTCTTATCTGCTTTACTATCTAACCCATCTTTGGAAGACTTCCCTTCAATTTTTAGTTATTAATTTTACTATTGTTATTCAACCTCCCCTATTTCTAGATCTTCTTCAGCTCTACTACCCTATCTTTCCTCCATTTTATTGTTAAAATCAGCTATCTCACTCCAATCCTTCTTTTCCTCTATATTGTCTACCAAATACTCCTCCCTTTCTTCCTTCTCTTTCTTAAAATCCTTTAGCAGACTGCTAACTTTCCTAGCAACATCTTATGAGAGTCTTTTGCTTCTTACCGGCTACTGTTCTTCTTGTTAATCCTGTGATGATATTTACTTTTCTTCTATTTCTTTCACTAATTCCTCTTTCGGAGTATGTTCACCTGAAAAAGTAGGGAAATCTTCAATCCCAAATGCCGCTTTGCCAGCAGACTCAGTATTTTCTGGGGTTTCCTTTGAAATCTATCCAAGATTTAGCTATGATTAAATCAGCTTTTACTGATGATCTCCATCTGAGAATTACTATTTCAATTATCCACCAATTTTGCCTAGGAGACCTACTTCCTTACCTTCTTGATCCAATCTATCCAACAGCTTGCTTTCCCCCTTTTTACCTTCTTACCATTGACTCATTTCTTCTTCTTCTTCTTATTATTTTTGTTCTTCGGCTTATCGATTCAGTAATTATTATTATTATTATTATTGTTTATGTTTCTGTTTGCTCTTTTCGTTTATTTCTTCTTAGTCTACATCATTTCTTGTAGTCACTGAGTCTTCTTCTTCTTTCGCCTGATCATCCCTTATCCTATTTAGACTATCATTTCTAATTAAGTTATTTAGAGTACCTTCATTTGGAATATTCGCATTACTTTCTCTATTAGCTTATTCTTGAGTTAATATCCTGTTATCTTAATCCTATCTAGCAATATAATCTTTGTCATGCTCATCTGCTTAGTCTGTAGCTCTTCCCTTGTTAGTGTCTTCTCTATCTTACTCTTGTCTGCCCTCGTTCTTTTAATCCAGAATATTTTATATCAATATCTCAGATTCTCCCTTATCTCCCTCTTTTGAAGATTGATTTGAATTATTTCTGATTATCTCTACTTTGGAGTGTTCTTGTTGGTTACTGTAGTTTTCTTACTCATTAAGAGGAATATTATCAATCTTAGATCTTAATTCCCCAATAACTACTAACTCTCTGTTCTCCTTCTTCCCTGTCATGCCATGCTATTCTCCTTTCCCTTTCTCACCTTTATCAATACTATCAGTGTTCTCCTGTTTTTCCTCTTTAGCTTCTACTACTACAACATCACAAACATCATTCTTTTCATTCTCTTATCTATCTTGAATGTAACTACCCTTATTAGCATCACCATCATCTTTGTCTTATATTGCTTTCTCCATTAGCTGTTGTTTCTTTACAACATCCGTACTGTTATCTTCACGCATAACCAAGCCAGTTTCTTTGTTATTGTTGCTCTGTCTGGGAGTACTATTAATTATTTCACAATTCTTATCCTATTTCTGTGATGGACTAAGCAATTCAGAGGATGATGACTGGTTGCTTATTTCACTTTGTATTCCTGCTTATCTTCCTAATAGTTATTGTTGTTATTGTAAATTATCTTTTAACTCCGAATATGCCTTTTGATTTATCTCGATCTATGGTTATTATTATTCCTATCCGATATTATCCGTATCAATCACCTTTTGCTATGCAACCTTGGATTACTGTGAATCACATGCAATCACCTATCCCCCTACCTCTTCAATTTATCCTTATCCACTGCTATTATCAACTCCTTCCTTTTACTATTAGATTGTAGTATCCACAAGCATAACAGAGCTGCTGCTTTCCTTGTTATTCTTATCTTTAGTTACCATTGGTTATCCTTTTTCTTCTATTTATTTCCCTTACTTGTATGCATTCATCTTATCCATTTATTGATTTAATTGTATCTGCTGCTATTCGTTTCCTTCTTCTTATTGTGGATTCTTATCATTTCCTAGAGCTGTGCTCTCTTGGATGTTTTTCTTAAGAGCTCTCTCATTCTCTGTATCTAAAGACACCTGTGAATAATTATTTTTATTATTAACTTCTTTTACTTATTATTGCTATTATCCTTAAGTTTCGTTAGGTTCTTTTGATAACGCCTAATATGCTTATTCCTATGATATTTTTTTGGAAGGATCCATTATTGGAATCTGCTACTGCTGGGATGCAGATAGCTATCGAGTAATTGTTTCAGTGAGAGGCTAACTTGGAGTTGGAGATTATGATAATTATGAAGCTGCTTCTTCTGCATGAGTATTTTCTGTTTTATCTTCATTTTGATTAGCTACTGCAGATGATTAAGTTGGTAATAAGGATGCTTTTGATTATTCTGCTGTTGTTGTTGTTTCTTGAGAAATTATCTCCTTAGGATTGGATAACTCACTGTCAGTATTTTTCCAAGAAGCTTTAACAGTGCTACCAATAGAGTTGCTATTATCGGCCAGTTAACTCTACTAACCTGCTGGCGGTGATTATTATGTAATCCTGTTGTTTTCATCAGTCCCTGCAAGAACAACTCTTTCTTGATTTGTTTAAGCCTACTTTGGATTTATTAATCGAGCAGAATCAAGCAATTATTATTATTATTATTCAGCTTTCTGTTCTTCCCTCTTGGCTTCTTTTGATATGGTGATGCTAGGAGTTGTCAAACTATTCTAGTTTACACCTGCATCACCAGCAGCTAACAATGAAGGACTCTGTTTTTTGCTATCATCTTCATTCTTTGATAAGCATACAGGTTTATTCCCTGTATCCTTGTCTGATGTGTACTAACCCTACAAGAAATCACTCCTTGGAGGACTACTACCTTCACGCAGATTACTTTCTTTCAGACTACCTACTATCATTCTAATCTATTTATTCACATCTTCTTGAGTTCTGCTATTATCATTTAAATTATCCCTATCGTTTTCATTATCTCCCTTGCTATTCTTCCTAATAATCTCAGCTTCTCCTCCTACTCCTCTACCTTCTTCTTCTCTATATCTCTTAATCCCTTTTAGCCCCCATTCTTTTCTCTTCTTTACCAGCTAGCTAACTGTTTACATCCCTGCCTGCATCAATTTCAAACTCTTCTCGAGTTAATCTTATTGATTCTGCTGATTCTATTACTCAGCTAGCTTCTCATACTATTTCTAATCCATCGATACAATCGATTACGTTATCAGCTTCCTTAACGCATACGACTCCCTAGCTAGAATCATCTTCTCCAAGCGCAGACAAAGTGCAATGCACTTGCCTTCGTTCGTGTTGACATCAGCGTGTGCAAGGCTAGCAAGAGGACTAAGAAGATTACTTTGTTTTCTTGATTCCTCTGGATCTACCTGTTCCTCGTGTTTGTTAGCTAGCACAGGGATATTCTACTCAACCACCGGAAATTTCCCTTCTTTTTCATCCTTACCCGAGCAAGCATCTCCATTATCAACAATATCTCTGAAAAGCCCGACATCCTTCTCCTTTTTCAATTATTTCCCCAACGACGAAGTAGGAGTACCTGGTGAAGCTATCTCTATCTCTTCATTCGCTTTTGCTTCTATTGCAGCTAATCTTTCAGCTACTGCTTAAGTAAACCTATTACTGTTGCTACTACTACTACTGCTGCCTGTATTTTACCTTTCATAACTCCTCTCTTGCTTCTACTTCACCGAACCTTAGCTCTACAATGCTAATTATTGTTATTGCTCCTTCGCTTTAGTGTTATTGATCGATAGGATTCTATTTCTAATCGATTTCAATTTATCTCCTAGCACAGCTGTTCGTTCGTCATTTCGTTGATTCGGCGAGCTCTGCAACGATCGAAGTAATGCACTCTTCATTTGCATTTGCTCCTGTTGCTTAGAGTTTTTGTTTTGTTCCATCATGACTGCGTCTCCTTCTGCATTCTAATCTAATTATAGTTTCTCCACATTCTCGAGATTCACTGCAAGAAGAGGCTATTGAGTTGAAGGTTTATTAATTTATTTTGAAAAGTTGTTTTTATCTTATGAATCCTTCCGAGAAAAGTTATATTCCTTCAGGAAACTGTTAGGTTGTCTATTTGCTGACTTTAAAATACTGTTGTCTTAGCTGTTTGCTCCGATATCAACCGAAACGGGCACTTCTTTGCATTCAGCATCTTTATTTACAAAGAGCGAACTCAAGAATTCACTCTAATCCTCTTGTAATTTCTTCAGAGCACTGCTGTTATTATTATTCCTGTTACTATTTAGTATCCCAGTGTCTTTCGCTTTGCTTGATCCATCTACTTGATATGTTTTCTTGTTTAGTTACTGTTTAATTAAGGAGTTTTTCTGCTGTTGTTGTTGTTGGATATCTACTCTAAGCTATTTCTAGTCTATCCTTGGTTATTAAGGTTATTATTGTGAATGTGCTTCTCTCTGTTTTTGCGAGGAAACTGCAGAAATCAATCCTTTTTTATTTCTGATAATATTACTATCGTTGTTTCTCCGACTGCTGCTACTTCCCTCTGTATCCCCTTGTAACTTATCGAATTCTGTTTCCCATAGACTCTATTCTACCTTTCGTTTTCCCTATCTTTCCTTATCTTCTCTCCCACTGCTATTACCACCATCATCTTCTTCTTATCTGACATAACTCTTTCTGTTGCTGCTTCGAGTGTTATCCATAATATTACTACCATGAATGTTTCTCCTCTGTGAAACCAATCGAAGCAGATTATTCTGTCTATCATCTGTATTAACCTAAGGCACAGCAAATCCAACGATCTATTACCTTATCCTGTCTATTTTCGCTGATTTCGCTGAAGGAACCACTCCACCTGAGACAGACTAATTCCTTTAGAACCCAGTGGAATCCCCTCCTTAGACAAATTATTTAATATCGTCTTTGAGTTTCTAAGTACGTTCATAGCTGTGATTAGCACTCTTCGTTGCTGCTTAGTGAGCATCTCGACTCCACGCATTAGTTAAATCTAAGAATTCTTGCTTTATTCTTCTTTTAGAGTCGCTATTACCTGCCATTTCCATCCCTTCCATTAGGTTTTTGTTAAACAAACTCAAATTCTTATTCACGCTATTATTATTAACCTAACTGTTCCATTGATCATCATTATTATCCCTATCACTCAGCAACAATCCATCAAGAATCCCTTAATTGTTGTTCCTCCAATCATTCCTGCTATCCTATCTATCGAGCCTTTCCTCGAACATCTTCTGTTTGGCATGCAACTCATTCAATGCTTTTTTGCTTTCTTCGATGTATCTCTTGATTTCTTATCTCTCTCTATCGTAGCTACTGCTCTTCTCCCGTTCAATCATATCCAACTCTTGCAATGCTCGCTCGATATCCTCGCGTTGTATGCCTGCAGTGACTTAAGAGCTATCCAGATACGCATCGATTTCCCCACCAGAATAAATCAAATCGATGAAATATTCTAAATCTTTCTTTGTGCGTTGCATCGCTCCACCCGATGTTGCACGCCATTGCTCCCAGAAGCTCATGTTGTTCGCAGCATTCGAAGAATTATTGCGATCAGTACTGATGGTCTTGAGAGTGTCTTTGTTCATTGTTCTTTGTCGCAAATAATTGCTACTTAAATTGATTTTATTCATATCCTATTTCGTAAAGGGTTGTTGATTCTGTGACGATATTCTCTCACGACGACGAGGAAAAGGAGGAGGGCAATTCTAAAAATTATTATCAGTCTTAGCTGTTATCGACTTCGACTCCTTAGGAATCTCAATTCTATTTAGTCTCTCAGTAGATGATTTCTTATGTTTCCCGGGTGTCACTCTCATTAACTATTATTATTATTATCGACTTTACGGCAATATTTCTGGATCATTCTCATCAGCATCGAACAATGTCCATTCATATTATCCAATCCGCTGTGTATCAGGTGATGCTTACCGACTCGAAATCGGACAAAATAAGAAACTGTTCTCAGGCGATTAATGTCTGCTACTGATAGCATTATGACTCAAGCGGAATGGACTGTTTGAAGATGAATCAATAGGTGTGATGTTCTATCCGATTTTACAGATAAAACTTGGATCGAATGACTGCAGAATCAGAGACTCATTGCTATTTGGGAAGGCATTGTTATGGTTGATAGGTGGTAGATTGAAGGAAGGTTTCCAGCGCTGCCGGTTTGATATTGGGAAAGATGTTGTCTCTAAAGTTGATGAGCAGTCTAATGGGAGTAGAATATGGTTGTTGTTGTTGTTCATGATATTCAGTGATGAAATACCTTTTTTCCTAGGAAAATGGATGGTTTCGAAGAGTCTAGAATGATTATTGCTAATATTAAAGCTGGCGTTTCTCGGCTGCTGGCCATCATATGGCTTGATTTCTGTTATTTCAAATGAAAAATACAGTTTTAGAATAATGAAACACAATTGTCAGCTTTAAATTAACTTACTGTAAGTCAAAGCAACTTTAGATGACTCTTTAGCACTGGCGAACACACATACATCTAGTCTCTTATTCAGTGCATACATCTACGGTTCAGGAAAGGTATTCTCACCTAAATGGAATGCTTTTTTGATCTCAGCAGCATCGTATTCGAGGAGCTGCTTTTCAGCTGTTGATAATGCAAAGAATGATGTTTTACTCGAATTCAAGGTTTCAATCGACGTTAATCTACAATTCTTCAGCTATTTCCATATTAATTAGGTGATGTCCACTGCATAGATCTAGCCTGATATTGTCAAGCAAACTAAGATATCTCCGTTACTAGCAATGTCAGTGAAGATTAGCTCATCGTGAGTGTTTGGAAATTGATTAGGAGATATTGGCAGTAATCCTCCATGGGTTGTCAAGAAGAGATTACCACCCTCTGAAACACACACACAAACACAATAGGATTAAGAGAGGAAATAAGGATACAAATACGTGTTAAATGTCAAATCAAAAGAGAGGATTGTATGCATTTGTTAAGCTTACTAGTCAAGAATATCGAGGCTGAAGGCATGCAGATAAGACTCTTGCATGAGTATAGCTCTACAGTATCGATTTTTTGAGGCTTGCAGACACATTGATTGCTGGTTGGTTCGGGAATTCCAAGTTGACCTTCTAAGTTATCTCCCCATGAAAATACTTTTCCAGATTCTAAATTTTGATATTGTTCCAAAAGATGAGATAAATACACATGTTGAAGCTCAAATTAAGAGGTTAAAGATGCTATTTTTACCAGTTAAAGCAAGCGCGTGACGCTCAGAAGTGCTTACTAACACGACTCTATGGTAAGTTAGAAAAAATGGTAAGATCAAGGTTAAATAGAAACTTATTTTAAATGAATTTTCAGTCTTGTTCATAACAGTTTCTTGTATCCATACCTGTAGGCTGCTAAGGATCTGATGATTTGAGGATATTCACAGGAAATCTTTTCATCTAACCCTAGAATACCTTTGGAGTGTGAGTCCCAGCCGTATGCATAGACTTGTCCAAGCTCTGCAGGAATACAATAACAGATAAATAACTGTAAATGATTTTGTTAAACGCATACACTTTAACGGATAAAAGTGTGATATTTGGTGAGGACAATATGATTTTAAAATATTTTTACTTGAAACTAAGAAAGCATGGTGCCTTCCTGTTGTGACCGATGCTATTTTAGGTAGATTGCTGATTAGTCTGGGCATTTGTTGAGCTGGTTAGTTCTCGAGTTCATGAGTGTAGGAATCAAGAATCGAGGAGTTAGGGGATTTGTTAGGTTTCTAACTGGAGTTGCTAGGTTGCTGCAGATGACCAACCATCCATGTAAGTCCATCCTCTAACGAAATAAATCAATTGTTTCAGCAGGTAGGTTGAAATAAAGTGTGAATTACGCGAGACTATCAACGAAAAGGAAGTCGAAGTGGAGACAGATTTAACAGGTAGATGATTCGATGATTTGTTTTGGGGATTTGATAGATTATTGACTTGATCTGCATTGGACCGATTGAATGAAGTGGATGGATATCGCAGATCTTAATTGCTTTGAGGTGCTGTTGAAGTCTCTGAAGGCAGCTGTACTTCGGAGACCTATCGCTATTTGATGCAAAGTTCAAAATAAACTCTTTGGAATAGAGGTATTTTCTCAAGATGATTTGTTTTGCTAAAAAAACAAACAGAAGCACAACCACATGCTATGCGCACACCCACACATAGACATTCACATTCACATGCTTACCTGCAGGCTCTCGAAGAAGATCGTATTGCTGACAGGTTCTTCAGCTTCGTTCATATTTCTGGAATGGGTAAACGACAATATCTCCTCCCCCCTTCTTGAATTATTTTAATTTTTCTTTTGGATTATTTTAGAAATATTCCGTTTGATTATCTTAATCCAAAATAATTGCTAAGAAGAACCTATTTTCTCTGAGTAGTTTACTATCTCTTTCAAATTTTTCCTCCCTTAATTTCTCCATATCTCTCAACTGGAGAGAGGATCGAAAAATCACTGAACTGTTTAATGTGCAGTGCTAATATCTGCTTTATTCCCAGCTATTATATTGTTTCTTCTTCAAACAGCTATTTCTCTTAAGCTGTTTATGTTGGCCACTTTTTATTTAAGTTATGATTATTGTAAATATATTTTTTAATTATTCAGAACAAGCAATGCTAATATTTTAAAATCTGAAAAAGAACAATCTTTTGCTGCAGATTCTCTTGATACAACAAATTGAAAAACTCTATCTCTCTAAACTCTTTTTTGGATTTATTCAATTGTCTCTCAGTGATCTTTAGCACTTCCAAGTAACTCAAGTTGCAGAATAAATGCAATTTATGCCTTCAAATGATGGATTCCTAGTCCAGTTCTGTTTTTAAAACGGAAAATCATCAATAAAACAAATATAATTTTGGAGTAATTTCATCCAAACAATCAGTATCCCTTTATCAGACTCCTTCAAGCAAATATCTTTACTTTGCACTAGTGAAATGAAGAATATGATATGCAAGGACTTTATCTTTGATTTTTTCTTTCGTTTCCTCTATCAGTGCATCCTATTTCTTTCTCGTTATCTTATCGCATTTTGTGAAAACTAAAACGTACGGTTTGAGCTTCACTTCTAACAGCTCCATCAACATAAGGTCGACTTGCTTAATTCCATGCTCGCTGTCGATCAACACAAATAACCTGTGGAGATGGCTGGCGTTTTCAAAGTAATTCTGCATCATTTTCCCCCAAGCGAGTAATTCTTTCTTCTAGCCTTTCGCAAAGCCATATCCAGGTGGATCGACAAGATAAGCACCTGATGAAGGGGACATTCGAATGAAATTTAGTTCTCTAGTTTTGCCAGGCATGTTAGATGTCTCCATCATTTTGAAATTCAGCAGTTCGTTTATCATAGAAGATTTCCCGACATTAGAGCGACCCAAGAGAGCGAACTAAACGAATCAATATTAGCAAGAAGCACACATCACAAAAGAAGAAGGATAATAAATAACACAAGATATATTTACCTCTTTTCTGATGATGGTTTCACCTGCATTCGTTTCTTTTACATTCTAGAGATATTACGTGAGTTCACTTGGAGCACATTCAAATTCTTTCTAGAAACTTGACGTGAATTGCTATCCTGCCTCCATCTGTTGTTATTTATCACACCGACATCAACGCAAAGAACACTTTAATTAATATAATGCTGCTCATTTTGCTATTATGCTGACCCATTTGGATTTCGTGAAATCATTTGGAATGTTCTCGTTCAACGAAAAGAACGGTTTCAACTCAGCTCCTGCAGATCCAACGGTAGAGAACAATCGCTTCATTATTGCCTTGTTTAGCATGGCTAACTCCCAATCCCTGTTTCTTCTTCTGCTTCTTCTTTTAGGTTATTATATATATCTTATTGTATTTATCTCTACTTAGAAAAGACTAAATCGTTTTTAGAATAATTTATTTCTTTTTTAGGATGAAATTATCAAATAAATTAGATCTAAGGAGAACAAAATCTTGCAAATAATCGAAATAACAACAACAAAATAGATGTAAAATAAAGGGGAAGAAAATATTTGAAAAAAAATGAACAAAAAGAATAAGAAATCATCAAAAATTCAATATTGATGATAATGTTGGATAGATGGATGCTCATTTGTTGGAAGATTTTGTCTACTCACTCACTCTTCTTCCCAACAAAGAAGCTCTTCAATTTAATATTAATCGTTTTCACTTGTACTTCAGGTCCACTTTTATATTCATATCTATCTGGGAAATGCTCCTAGAGAACAAGTTTCAATGGTTCACTCAATAATATTCTACCTCGTTCTCCATTCGATTCCATTTTGTTTGCCAGCAAGACATCCTTTCCATAGATATCATATCTGACAACGCTCTTTCCAATTACTCCACCGATAATGTCACCCTTTTTTGAAATCCAAACAACATCAAATATCAGCCAATCTATGTAACCCCCCCCCCCCCTCCCCCCTCCAATTATTTTTCCAGTTACAATATGAATTCCAATGCGCATATCGATGTCGTCAATTGTATCAGAAGGATCCTTCTGCTCTTAGCGGAAAGCACGTAAGGATTCGATCATAGAGAATCCCATTTCTACAACGTTTTTCGCTTCTGTAGGAGGATCACGTTTGTTCGCATCTGAGAAACCCATCACGATGTAGCAATCACCAATTGTGTAAACTTTTTCACAAACAATTCAGTTTAGAAAACAATTAAAAATGATCAAAAACCCTCCCCTTTTAGATTCTTCTTACGCTTAAAGACATTGTGTTTCATGCATTTGTGATCGAATTTCGTGAAGAGACTCTTAAGCATTTTGACAACTTATTCTGGTTTTTTGTTACTGGAATATGCTGTGAACCCCGAAATATCAGCAAACAGCAGTGTTGTCTGCGTGAATTTTTCAGTAAAAATGCTGTTGTCTTCGGGGTTGCGTAGGAATGTATGATAGATCTAAGAAAAAATGAAAACAAATTGTTATTTTCAGCTAGCCAAACAATAGCCTAGAATATGTATCCTTACATGTGTTGGTAGTAAATGCACTAGCAGCCTAACTTCTTGATTCCTCTAGTAGTCATTAGTTCTGTTTTTATTGTAGAGTTCTAGATTCCTCATGTAACTTTCACGTTTCTGGAAAAGAAACCCAACTGCAAGAATCAATAGCATGATAATATCAGATATACAATACGATCCCTTGATGATGTCGATAATCTAGAACGCCCCAATAGCAAGGATTTAAAATATTATTGAGTCTAATATCCTCGAACACATGTTAGTCGTGTAGAGAATCAAAATAGCTGAGATTTACAGCATATCGAGGATTTTAAATATCCCATTGTGGGAATAGTAGAACTCCCCTAGGACGCTAGTGATCTGTAGAAACAAAGAAATTACAGTGATTCTTCTGAGCTGGAAGCTATTCTTGAGTCTCTCCCATGTGAGAACGATTATGACAATGCTCGACATGGAGAGAATGTCCATCGAGTAGAATACCCAGTTTATTCCGTTGTTTGAGAGAATGAGAATACGGAATGTCATCATAAGGAAGCTCATGAGACCGAGCATAAGTAGCTGAAGTATGAACATTTAATTGTGTTTGGTGAAGTACTGCTGCTCGAAATCTTTGAATAAGTCTATGGAATCCCTAGCAGATTCGAGTAGCCAGTTGTATTTGATGATTTCGACTTCAGAATCATCGATGGGTCCAGATGCGGAGGAATCGTCTTCGATGTTACCAAGATTGTTACCGTATTCATCGAGACCATCTTGTTTCTCAGGGGAACTGCCACTGTCTTGTCTGCGAAGAAGGTTCTGGATTTTATCTTAAATGGGCAAAGAAAAAAGTTAGTGAGAAAGTAATAGGAGTAACTTTCGAATGAAAGGACTGTAAAATATTTTACTTGGATCGATAGTCTTAAGCCTATTGTTCCTCCTTGGTCCGATATTCTGTTTGGCAATCGACCCCGCAAGCGAAATATTATGGAAACTCGCTGCTCTATCGTCATCTTGAGGGTTATGCTGATCTCTCATGATAATGCTAATGACGCTTTCTTTTCGATGCATGGAGTTTATCATCTACGAAGAAGTAGGCTTACCCAAGCTGCCTTCCAATAAAGTAGAGTTCTTCACTGACTAAGAAGCATTCATGTGGTTCTTTTGCTTGTCAGTAAGTCGGCCAATAGGAGGGAAAGTAGGATGCAAAGGAGGTGTTTATTTGACAGAATTGTTATTAGCGTTATCTTCTTCTTCATAACTATTTTTAGTTATTTTCTGAGTCACCTCGTATTTTATCTACGGTTGTTTGTATTAAGCAGGCTGGGAAAACCCTCCATTGTTAGGAGTTCCTGGTATCTATCCCACGACGACAACTTCAGGTTCATGGATTGTTCGATTTGATCCTTTCTTGGAATTTAGAGTATTCGAGGAGTTTTTCCTATTATTCTACCCATTAATCGAGTGTGTATCGTTTGGTCCTTTAGATAGAATCGAAGGTCTTCCACCTAAGCTTTATGAGTTAGTAATTTTCTATAGATCGTATGAGTGAACATCCGCTGGGCTCTTCATACTCTCATGCAGATCAAAATCACCACCTTGGCAAAAATACAAAGCAATAATTCAAAATTACATAAATGATCTTGTCGAACTCCTTTCGTTTACTTTCCGAAAGCCTCGCTTGCAGATCATATATTTTAGTGTGTAATTTCCTTAATCCTCTCTTTTTTGGCTTCGAATGAGCTATTATGATATCTTGATGCGCTGGCTGCTGCTGTTTCTGTAATGTTTGCTGCTATTACTATTAATTCTCATGAGCTGATGACTTCATTATCTCAAACTCATCATTCTAATCGAAAATATAATATGCTGTGAGAATCCCTTTTCCTTTCGCTTCGAATCTAAACTCCTCATATGCCCAGTCAATCTCTGAATCTGTTGACTCCAAATATGGCGAGATCTTCTCGAAAATCACATCTGAAAATAATGATTTCCCTGGTTCGCAATTCGAACACAGCCTACTCGTTGTGTTCACTGTATCACCAATTAGCGAAAATTACGGTTTATGATACCCAATAACACCTGCTGTAATCGGTCCAATGTGCACACCGATTTTTAATTTTATCGAATAACCTCGCCCCCATTGCGATTTCATTGCAACGCCATGCATCTTCTAGCTCATCATCAACATGCGTATGTAGTGATTCGTTCTGGTGATTTTCTTGCTGAGATTTCTTTCGACAGCTTTAAGTCCACCAGCGGCCATGTAAGTCTTCCCAACGGTTTCGATTTTCTGCAGCCCATAAGAGAACGTTAATTCATCGAATTCTCTGAATAGATTATCCAGTAAAGAGACAATTTTGTAATCTTCTGCGTCCATTATTTTGTCGAATTCGCTGACATCGCAGAATAGAATCGATGCTTCTTCTTGATCGCGGGAGAAGTTAGTCTTCCCTAAGATGACATCTTCCCTGATGAACTCGGGAAGAAGAATCCCGAGGATATCTTAGCGTTGAGCTTTTTCTTCTTGGAATTGGATACCTAAGAGGAAATCGTTTTTGTTTTCACGCTCGTTTACGTATTTCGTTAACATGGAGTTGGAGAAGCACACACCGATTATGAGGAAATAGCAGACATATAAGTACAGTAATGCTAAGGTTTGTTAGGTGTCTTTGATGTAAAGAAGAGCGACAGAGAGGATTTCAGATTGGGCATGGATGCTAAACCAAATGTACTGTTAAGCTAGTGGAATAAGGGGGAAAACAAGAAAGGAAGTTATAGGAAATCGAATGGGGTTAAAAGGTATTAGTTTTACCTAGATTGATGGCTGAAAACAAGAAGGAAAGCGGAAATGAAAAGGGAAAGAGTGATATTTCATAGCTAAGAAACGGTGCAATCGCTGAGAAATCGTTCTTTTACGACCATCCTTAGATTATCTCAAAGCACAACGCAACTAATATGAACTTTTCCAAATGAAAAAAAACAAACAATTGTGATTTTTAAATGATTTTATGGACTATTTCTCAAAATAACCCTCAACTAACCATCATTTTGTTATTTGCTTACGAGAGTGAAGATGTACTTCATTATAGGCAAGAACTTTTCCCTGAAGAAAACGAACCCTAGCAGCATGTAGAGAATGCAAAAAACTAAGCAAATTATTCGAAATGAGCTTGTTGTGGAGGAATATTCTTCTTCTCCACGTAGAGACTTATTCAGGGAATATGACACAATGCAGATGATTAGACTCGGAAGGGAGTTAATTATCATTAGGAAGCGCATCGAGAAGAGATTAGATTTGCTCATTTGAATCTCGTAGATCCTCTGCAAACCTTGATCTAAGAACTCTAACGTTCGATTGTTGAAACCCATCTCCTAATTGAATGCCAACTCAGCTGGGTTCAGGACTACAAAGATACAAAGAGAAGTTAGAGAGGTTACAAATTCAAATAGATATCACTCTCTCTCTCTCTCTTTTTTCATTTGACTTACGTTATTCGATGTGCTTATCGATTTTGACTTCCCTAAAGATTCTTTTGATTAGCTCATATGGTTTCTTGAGTGTCTAGATGGAATGTTCTAAGAACTGATCTAACGTAGCTAGTTTGTCTAAATACGCTTGTAACAGCAAGTTTTAAGGCAATGCTATGGCATTCTGTTGCAGCTTATCGATTTTGACAAGAAGTCTATTTGTGAATCGATTATTCAGGAGCACTTTGCATTGAGTGAAAATAACAGCGAATATGCCAGTTATAAATAGATTAAACAGCAATCCCATGATATTTTAGATATCTGAGAAAGCTAACTGCATATCTGGACGGGATTGCGCGTCGTCATATTTCCAATAGACACCGAAATACAAATAGCTGACTAAAACTAGCAGGGAAAGAAAAGATCAAAAAATACATAAAATACAATTTTATTAATCTTAACTTTGTTGAAGAGACAATAAATTACCCTCATAGACAGCTTGTGCGGCATAGATCAAAGTCGGATGCTTGGTTCCTGCTTGCTTATGCAGAAACATTTTGAATCGTGACACAATCAAGATCTAAATCATTAAGTAAAATCTTAAATTATCCGCGCTATCGTTGATGTTCACAAAAACACTAACTACGAATATACCCAGAAAATATACGACAGATTCAATTAAGCTATTCAGCAGAAGGGAACTAACTCGCAACACTCTTCGCTACTCTTTGTTATTGTGGTAGAGCTTGTCGAACAGTAATAACTATGTAAAATCATTAATTTAAGTTTGTTAGTAAATTGTTGTATTCTAATATGTATTTTACCAATGGAAAGTGATGGGATAGATAGAGTGGCTCATAGCAGAAAATATACACTAAGCATCTTGGTACGAAGATGAAGAACGAGAGGAACAAATAGTCAGAATCGATGAGTTGTACTGTCGCCGAAAATGTTTACCAATTCGCAGAAAGATTGAATAAAAACAGGAGAAAATGAAACGAAAATGTCTCGAATAGCACGAATTGAGCTTGCATCAGAAGCCGAGGGGAGTAGAATTTCATGAGGTGTTTCACAGCTGAGAGATGCTAGATCACGATATCCCCCGCGTTGGGGTGGGTTAATGCAAGTGTAAGTTGTTTCTTTTTCTTGTCATCTTTGGATTTCGTTATGCTTGTAGTCAAAAGAGTCGAAAACATACTCCCCTATTGTGGGGAGTTACTAGCTGGCGGTGTCGAAGATTTTAGCCTCGCTAATGGATCCGAATTCCTATCTGCACGGACTCCAACCGTTGAAGATTTCAGAAATGATTTTTTGCTTTGTGATTATGTCTGTTTCGTCGCCTAATCATTTACGGAAGTCTTGAAGCTCTTAAGTCCCTGCGATTTAGCTTCATGCGCGAAAATATTCTCTTTGACTTATGAATCCTATGCGTCCGATCGGAACTCAAAGGAAATGTCAGATATCTACATCATTAATGCATCATTCCAGCCGTCACCAATTGCCATGACAGTGCTCTTTCTATCAATGAACTTAGCGAGTCTCACAAAATACTGCTTGTGCTCTGCTCTTAGTTCGTAGGCTATGACTTTACCTACGTGTGCGAGAATAAATGCAAAATGTGCCTCCAAACTTTGATTTGTGGAGATCACATCGAGTTACTTCTACCCAACAATCAGGACGTTCTAGAAGACCTTTCTATCTTGGGTAAATGAGAATTGAAGTGGATTATTGAGGAGATGCGCAAACCGTGGATCAAGATTCTTATTATGTTCTAGATCATCACCCGAGGGATGTTTATTCATATGAACAGCTCCTACCACGTCATTGTTATGCTTATCCATCTATTCTCTATCCTCTCCTTCTTCCTTCTCTTATGGTAAAATAAACATTTACGAAGGATGTCTCCCCTCCGCACTGTCATGCTACTAAATCAAATCCTTCAGCTACGACAAACTTTTCTTAATCGAAATCGATATTTCTTCTTTCGTCAGTCCTTCGATTTCAAACACCTTCTACTCGAGTCCATACTGCGGCAATGTAAACTAGCATTAATTCGCTACAGATTTAACCTTTTCCATGCTATCTCCTGATAGAATCCCTACTTTTATCAGACAATCATTCATGAACTGGAGATTCTCCTTGAATCCTTCATTGATTTATTCTTAAATGAAGATAACACCAAGAAACTAGATTTCTGATTCGATCTCGTTGAGTACTTCATTGTAGAACCCTTCATACTCCTCGACGCTGCTCTTCATAGTCTTAATAAATGACTCGATTTCGTCGACTTACTTCTTCGAAACGACTTTCTTACCATAGACAATAGCCCTACTCCCCAGCTCGAATTATTTGTTTATGCAAAACCGCAGACGCTCTTTGAAGACTTCACTCATGTCACTGCATAAATCGAAGAGATCCTCATCACCACGAACGTACCTAGAAACAAACAACAGGGGGGAATCTTACGTTAAGGATCTTAATATCATAATGTGAATGAACTACAGTGAAAACGATGGTGGCTGTATATTTAGCAGAAAATGTCTATGATTTCCCTTATTCTTCTTTTTCTGCATCTCTGAAGGTTCTTTCGACTCTTCCACCAAGAACGAACACCGTGTCCTTGTCGAATTAAAGTCAATCTGCTATCTTATAACCACCTTCGATGACGGTGCTGATTCATTCTTGGAATTCGAAATCAAATAATATTAGTATCTCTTCTTCCTCAGCTCGCATTTGATCCCTAGATTCTTAACATACTTATAAATATATTCGTCTTCCCTTTTTTTCCCTTCCATCTGCACGAGTCGATCCTTTTCAATGCGGATCTTCCAGCCCTAGCAGACGATCAATGCTTTCATGAAATCTTCAGTTTTCTCAGCGTATTCTGCTATTCTGTTTTGCAGTTCTTCATCACCTTCGTGGTAGGTTATGCGAGGAACAATTACATCAGGTAATTGCTCACTGTGGTTGAGCACACTAGTTGAGAGATTTCCTTACTGTTGTTGCTGCTATTACTGTTATTATCCATTTAGCATATTAGTTTACCCAAATGCTGTGGAGCCATTTATTTGCGACCCTAGCATATTCGCAATCTGAACATTAGGAAGGTTATTCATATGATGCATGCTATTTACCCGAGTGAGCTTCGCCTATCTAACTCTCTTGAAGCTGATGGGTGTGTTACTATCGAGGATTTCATTTCGAATCACTGGAATCGACAGGGGGGAATGACCGAATAATTAAGACGAATGTTTAGCCTTCTGCGATTCCAGAATGTTAGAAGAATTAGAGTACTTCAGCACTTAGAATCGTCTCATTTCTGCTAGTGGCAATGGCAGCGGAGAAGCTAATGCCTTAATGGTCTACTATGATCCTTGTCTAGTTAGAACTTATCCCGTAGTTGCTGGTTCATCGTGCTACGCATTATTCGATCCAAATTTAGCTTTCTTTATCCCAAGAGTGTTGTTGTTCATGACATCAAAACTCTGTCCGCGCTAAAGTAATCGTTTCTTGAACGTCTAAGGACCACTAGTGGATTTACCAGATAGCAGCATTGATTGAGGAGCAGGTGCTGCAGGAGCTGGAGGAATAATATTACTGGGATTATTGTGATTCTGATTGTTGTTTGAGAGGATTGCTAAGTTCGAGAAACTGCTTTTTTTAGGGCTGTTGAGGATATAGTTTGAGTTGTTTAAGAGATCTTATGAAGCTATTATGAAAGAGTTGTTGAGAGTCGTATTCGATGAAAATATGGGTTGCTTACCTGGGTTAAGAGAACTTGAAGGTACATGCAGCAGCTAGGTATTCTGAAGAGTTAGCAATGGGTTTCGGTATTATTACTAAGGGGGATACAATTGGTGTTGTTGTTATTGCTGTTCTTGCTATTATTCTTAGTTTTCTTCCTCATCTTCCTGTTACTCTTCCTGCTGTCCTTTCTCTGCTTAGTTCATGATATTTTGATCAAACAATAGGGCATTATTCGAGCTAAAGTTAAACTAATCTGTTGGACTATTCACTTGTGGACTTATTACATCACTATCAGCTAACACTAAAGCAGGTTTGTTCTGGAATAATGACTGGAATTGTAGATTTAGATTCATCATTCCACCTTGCTATGATTGTGCATTCCTTACATTCGCTAGTTTACTTGAAGCAAAGAATTATTATTGCTGCTAGGTCTTGATGATTTATGGTAGCGGCAGTGAATTAGGTGTAGACAAGGAAGTTTAAAGGATATCTGTGAGAGATGAAGGTGCTTGCTATTAGGTGTTATGCAGCATTTAGAAATCAGTTGGAGAATTTGTGAAACACCAGAGTTTCACAGTATTCAAGTTCACTCTCTCTTCTGGGAAGAATAAACTGGATTCCTCATGTGATAAGTCTAATTAGATCGAACTCAGCTAAGCGGTGTAAGAAGGAGTAGGGATGGCAGGGAAAACTTGCAAATTTGGGTTGTCTTGAAGCACACCAAAGCTTGGGTTTTGTATTTTGTATTTATTTGATGGATGACTTGGGGAAGATCGTGAAGAAGCTGGGGATACTGCTGCTTTCTCCTCATCTTCTTTCTAAATGTCTTGGTCTTCTGAAAGTTAATTACTTGATCTTTTTTCAAGTTTGTATGATGTATTTTTCTCATAACCTCTTGATCTCCTTCCTTCTGTATGTGATGTATCAAACATTCTTTATGTAACCCTAATGCTTCGACTACTTTCATTATTCCCATTATTCTCTGTTCTTTCTTCGATGCTTGAGTTTTTCTCCTACTCTTCTTTATTATTTTGATTCTACTATTCATCTTCTTCTTTATACTCGGCTGGTTCTTCCACTTCTTGAATAATTGTATTATGCTTCTTCGCAGGTAGCTTCAATGGTTTCTAGATTGTGAAGTAATTCTCTGAATTATCATTGTTATTATCTTTGTTGTTGTTATTTTCATTATCACTGCCATGTGGACTGGAATTGAAGAAATTGCATATCTAATTCGCATCGGAGGTGTCATTATTAGATGAGTTCGTTTGCTTTTCCTCCTCGTCTTTACCTTTATTGGATACTTTCAGTCCATGGAGAGGTATCGGACTGCTGATATCAACGTGTTTAACTCCACCACCTTGTAGACGTAAACTCTTCGTGGCGGAATCATGGGAAGTTACAAGAGTGCCATTTAACGATACTTATGGAACTAATTAAGGAATTTTTTTTGAGTTCTCCAACGACGACGAAGATTGCTTTAATTTCGGTTCGGATTGCGATGATAATTTGCGTTTCTGTTATTATTCGCTACCTTCGCTGATGGATCGCTTGCTAAAGCTGTTATTGTTGATGCTATTCGCTTATGTGATTCCTTTATTCGATCGCGATGAGGGCTGATTCTGCAGCTGTCCTTTAACAGAAGATTTCAGAGATCTAGACGAAATGTTCTAGAGAATGTACTTGTTTTCTTCTTCTCTTTGTTGTAGCTGTAATTACTGTTTTTGCTTCTTACTATTAGCCAACATTTACATCTATGCAATCTCTTCAGCTTTCCTTGCTACTTGATTGCCACTCAAGCCAAGTATTTCTTTATTCGGAGCGAACTTACTGGAGGTTGCCTTGACAAACACCGATTCTAATCTCTTTTTGTGATCCACTGAACTATGCCTATTCGAACTGCTCGAGAATGGACTATTTGTGTCCTACATAATCTGCATGTTCCTTACAGACCCTTAATTCATGTTACTTCCAATGCAATTCATACTTTTCTGTAGATTATTATTACTCCCAGCTCCATTTTAGTTTATTGGTAGCACATTAGTCGTTGTGAACAGCAATGAATGCTACCTTTTTGAAGACCTGCGGACTTTTTGTGGGGAATCTCCTCCCTTTTTCCCAGCATTTTTGTCATAGCTATCCGTGCTGTTGTTTCGTTTCTTATTAGCACTGCCCACGCCTAAAATCTTCTTAACGACTCCGAGGATCGAAGTAGCAGCAGGTGCAGGGTTTGTAGGACTACTTGGATATTTATTCAAAATCAAGGAGGTTTAGAGTTGATTATGATAATTCGCAACTTTAGCGAAGAATGGGTTATTTGAGAGGAGAACTGCACTGTTGCTAGGAAATCCACTATTTGAGCCTTGCAGCGCGGATTCTTCTATTTGACTCTTTCTTAAGCTAGTTCTGTTCTTTAAGAAGTTCGCTGTCACAACAGTATCAGGCTTGTTTGTAGTTTTATCCGCTTGGATTGTGTTGTTATTCAAGCTACTGCTGTTTTCCTCTTTTTAATCCAAGCCATCTGCTATTGAAGGTCGTTTATCTCTTGTCTTTTGGTTCTCTTGTACTTCCACGAAATCCACGTTCTTCTTATCATCCTCATCTTGAGTTCCATTATTCTATGGAACATCGCTGGGAATATCAATTTCTGGCTAATCTCCATGCTACTACTGATGCTATTCTAACTACTCCTCGAACTAACTGCTCACCTCGAGTGCTCTCATCTACTGAAAGAACTCTGAGTTTGTATCTAAGAAAAACAGTTCGCTGCCTAGAATTATTGATTCGATGCGGAGTTTATTATTTGTAATCGTTCCAGTTTTATCGAAGAATGCCCAGTTGACAGTTCCTAAGTTTGGTAAGGCATCGGGATTGTTCACACGATAGACAGACACGCAAGACTATTTGAGATAGAGCTTCTAGAACAGCAGCAATATGTCAATGAGAGCGTAGATCGCTACAGGTAAACAGATGCTGTAAAGAATGTAAAAACTGCGACTGTCAATGAAAATCTAAGAATTGTCCTTCCATCCGTTGTGACTTAAGTATAGCATGGTGTCGCTGTCGGAGCTATCATTTGAGCGTTGGCTGTAGAGGAGACGACTTAACTAAGGGAAAAAGAAGAAACAAAGATAGGAATGTAAGTTTAAAATTCAAATCTGTTTAAGTGTGTTTGTTTTGAAGATATGCTTACAAGTGACAGCAAGATGATGAGCACGATCAGAAACAAGCTGAATTTATACAATATTCTGTCGAAGATGTTCTATTTTTTCCTCGAGAAATCAGTTGCTTCGAAGATAGTGCTTTCTGCTCCACATTTTAAGACTAGTCCGAACACCCAATCTACTCTATGCAAGTGTGTGCCATTAAGGAGAATATTCTCGATGGAAAACTTCTCCCCCGTAGGCTCAACTTTGAGACGAAGGGTGCCTTCTAGAGTATCCGGGCTGTATTCGATTTAGCAATTCAGCTACTTTTTGTATTCTTCGAATTTCCCTTTGACTTGAGAATTCTGATCTTCGAACGTCACACGCAATGCTTCTTTAGATTAGAGCGAGCTCATGCCGTTTTGGCGCTGTTGGTTCACATCGAAAGATCTCTCAGCAGAGTCTAAAATGAGTATATCTGCAGCGACAAATTCGTCTTTTTTTATGAGTAAAATATCACCAGCCTGGAATACAGATAATTAAGAGGTGTTAAAAAGGAATGAATGGAGAAAAAACTCAAAGAAACTGTTGAAATATTATATTTTTACTATGTTAATCAGCAAACTCTTAAATTACCTCTAACTGCGAGCTAGTGAAGATCTCAAATTCGTCGTTTTCCTTTTGAGAATTTTAACAAAAAGAACAGCTTAAGACACACCATAGCAACACAATTCAAAGACAAAAATAATATTTCATCTCTTGTCAACAAACATTTACATCTTTATCGGCTATGGACGCACTAGATGATTCATTTTTGAGGACTTTCTTGGTGGGTTGCTTCCTGTTCTGCATAAAAGTAATCAATTTAAAATAAGTTACAATGATTAGTGTTTTGAGGGAGAATTTCGCGAATAGGTAATTAATAAGTAAACTCTTTTTGATGCGTTTACAAGAACTCGAACAGGGATAGCTCGAAGGACAAAATAATCCAGAAAAAACCTAGATCTGTTGACTAAGAATTCCTTCAAGAGAGAGATAAATAGACAAAGGATCAGCGGTGTCATGATTGTGTTGTAGTTGTATGGTGCTGCAGCAGATCGGTAGGTATAATAAATCAGCCCAATGAGAAGAAAAATGTAAATTGGTCGCTTGATTGATCGACGGAATGATTGAAATGGCAGAGATAGAAGCTGTAGAGGGGAATAACAAAAAAAGAAAAAAGATTAGAAAAGTGTTTAGGAATAATAAAGAATAGCCAGTGGTCAGGGAAATGTAAGTTTATCATAAACTCTCTCTTTTTCTTTAGTGTTGTTGTAATTATCTGGAAATGCTTATGGATCGTTATTGTCTATTGATATTTTTCCCGTTATTTCTGTATTTTTGGTTAATTTACACTTTTCTTTCTTTGTACAGTTTCTAATTGTGTGTTTCCCATGGGCTTTATTCTAGAACATAATAACACAAATCGGAGAATTCATTTACCGATGAAGTTGTTGTCTGTATGAGATTCTGACTGGACGAGCGAAACTTCCCTCTGAAGGATGCTGCAGTACCTTTTTTCAATTAGATCTAACAAAATGAATCATCAAAATGAAAAAATTAATCAAACAGCCTAAGAACAAGTTTACACATACATATTCTCTCACTCTCTAACCCAGATAACTAACAAACTTACTAACATCCCCCTCTTTCCTTTCTCCTTTTCACTATCTCAATCGGTTATCTCCCTGCAATAGTAATAATAATACCTTTCTTTTTTGTTCATCTTTGCGCGCACCATGACATTCACAAGTGCATGTTACTCCATCAGCATGACTACTTGCATGCTACTTAAGACCGGAAGCGAAATTTCCTTTTTTCTTGCGCTCTTGAAACAGCTATCGAACTCGATCTACATAATTACTGATCTTCCCCTTGAGATCTTCCTTGGATTGAAGCAAGAGCATAACAAAGATAAACTCTCAAAACGAGAATGTCACTGACTAAGCTGCTCTGCAGTCTGTAGAATCAACTGCAGCTAAGATTGGGGGGAAAGAAGAACAATATTGTTTTTTGATTTCTTTTGTTTGGATTGATTTGCGATAGGATAGTCAAGGAGAAATCGAAAGAAACTGAAAGAGGGGAACGGGGGGGATGTTTAATACTTTGGATTGGATTTCTTTTTTTGCAAGCTATTTTTATTTGATTTGATTCTATAAAGAAATATGTGGGAAACATTGATTTTCTGTAAGATGTTACAATATCAATAATTGAAAGAGGGTGTTTGTGGTTCTTTTGTTCTTTTAGATTTAGCAAAAATAAGCATAAATTTGCAAGGATAATTAAATGTAAACAACAAAATAAGAAAAGAAGGAAGAATTGTTCTGAAAAAAGTAAATTAAATTTAAGGGAGATAGGAGGATTGGATCTAATCGCAGAGACTGAAGATAGATTACTAATACTCTAACACTCCCCTTAATCAATTTCAAAAAAAAAACAAGGATTTACAAAATAGTTCTAATGTCTCATAATAATTAAAATATTTTGTCTTTCAAATCTCTCTATGTTAGGTAGGATACACTATTACGGGAGAAAAAGCATATGTGAATGCAAGAAAGCTAGAACATGTCTCTATACTATGAATGATCATTTTTGTGTTCAAAATTAGGGAGATTCATTTTTAAAATAAGATAGAAAGAAAAGCAGCAAAAATAACTCATCAGATCCTGCGTTAATTGTAAAAAGCTCAATTGTTTAGGAGCATTAGATTTTGGGTGATTAGTATTTTATCTGTTTATATGACAAAACGGTGATAACAGGGGATAAGATTGATACAATTTATTGTGCTTTATTGGTTTGTTGAATGAAACATGAAAAACAACTCTATCTCTCCCTTTTTTTATTTTTTTTCTCACTATTTTTGAAACTTCTAATATGTTCTGTGAGGAATCAATCTTTCACAAACAAACAAAGATAGATAGATCGATCTACGCATTTCAGAAGAGAAAACAATTATCGAAAATATGCACTTTTAAAAATTGACTCCTCTCTCTCTCTTAATAAACTGCGATGACTTCCTATAAAACTGATTGAAAATTCTCTTCATAGCTGTTGATATGCGTAACTGTCAAAAACCGAAACCTGAGAGCCATCCAGTTAGAATATTTGGCTAGGAGTTTGTTGTTTATTTATTTTTTGCCTATGATGGGAGTGAGATCTATTGATTTGTTATTATCTAAGAGGGAGAAAATTGCCTCGATACGATAGTGCTGCATTTTTTTGTTAAAGAATGCAAGTAAAATGGTATGACAGCAGAGCAAAAAGAATCCAACTTCAATTCAATAATCAAAAGAGAAAGAACTAGGCATTAAGGAAAAGTAGGTATATTTTCGGAAATAAAGTGGATAGGAAAAAAAGGCACAGGATATATTAAAAGAGAAGAGGATTGATTATGTCTCTGTTCTGGATAAATAAACTTAATATTTTTTTTTAAATTTGTGAGACACATTCAAGAGCAGAAACGAATCATTAGATAAGTGGGAGGGAAGGAGAAAGAAACAAGAAGAGATAAAACATTAAATAAAAAGAAAGATAAGATAAAGGGAGAAAGAGAGAGAAGAAGAAAGGACTTTCAGAATAGACGGAAACAAACAAAGAGAAGATAAAAACAAAATAAACAAAAGATAACTAGAAGAAACAGTAAAAAGCAGAAAAGATCAATGAGCTCTTCAACTAACTCAGGAAAGAAACAATACTATCAGGGATAATAACAGTAGTAATCATCGTAATAGTAGAATTCAACAAATAATTCTAATGATAAATGGGAGAGGATCAACAACAATAACAGCAATAACAATAATAATAGCAGAACTTAGCAGCATTCGTAGTAGTATCATAATGATGATAATCATTACTAGGAAGAGTATGTTATCCCGCGTAATCAAAGGAATCAACGATAGACTAGTGCTGATCCAAAAGTTAATAGATAGACATATAACAACAATAGCAATATCCCCCAAAACCGACCATAGGGGCACAACAATAATGATGGAAATAAAGGTAACTTCGAAAATGATAGACAATAAGAGTAGCATCATCACAACTCTTAGCAAGGCTACGATAGTAGCAGCTATTAACCTAAGAACAACAATACTAATACTACCCACACCAAGAAGCGAAGAAACTCGCTCTCCCCGAAGACGAACTAAGGTGAGCAAGTCGAGGTGCGCATTGCTGGCAAGACAGAGTTCAAGAGAGTCTATGACTATTGCATTAGACAGCTGTATGGGAATGTGAATAATTCGATCTGCGTGAAGTCAGCTGGGCTAGCTACAACGAAGGCTGTGCTGCTTGCTGAGCTTCTGAAGAGAAGAGTGCATGACTTGCATTAAGTTAATTCAGTGGAGACGATCGATGGAACACTCCATAGCTTCTCGATATTGCTCACGCAAGGAAAAAGGGGGAAGAATGATGCGAAACATTATGGATATTAAGAACCATTACCTGAATCACAAGTTAGAGAAATACCAATGAACAGAGTCAATGGGGGAGTGCTGTAGTAGCAACAGCCGTAGTAGTAGCACTAATAAAGGGATAATTATGGGAATAATAACAATAGCAATGTGAATCACAGCAATAATTAGCATAATAATAGTGGTAATAATCACTCTAACAATCAGCAGAATTAGACACAAAGGCATAACAACAACAACAACAATAATACTAATAATAGTTAATCTTCAACATATCATGATAATCATGCATCGAAGAATGACAGCTACTAAAGCTAAAGGGTTCAGAATATCAGCAGTATTAAGAATGTTGGATAGAATTAAGCATCTAGCAGTAATAACTACAACAGGACGAATAACAACAGTCGATACAGCAGTAATCAAGTGAATGAAGAATGGGAGGACACACAGCAGTATGAGAGAGAGTGGATTTCAAATAATCAGAATGAAGAAAGATAAGACAAGAAGAGTAATCATTAGAATCGTAAGGAATATTCATAGAATAACTAGAACACGAATTCAAGAGAGTCAGACTAATCATAGAAGTATTCATCATAGTAATAGAACAATCATGAGAAGAATGAATAGTAATAATCACATCGTAGCAATAATACTAACAAGAATCAATCATAATTGTAGTAGTCATAGGAAGAACGCAGTGGCCATCATCAGTAATAATAGCAATCATCGCAATAGCAGTAGTAGAGAGGAAATAGAAGAGAGAAATCACAGGGAACTCATTTAAATAATACACAATATAACAACAACAACAACAACAACAATAATGTGAGGAATACAGCTAACAACAACAATAACAATAATACTGTGAACACAAGCAATAGCGCTAACAACATCAACAGTTAAGGAAAAGCACAGACAATCCGAGCATTCTCCTCTGAGAAAGGTAGAGAAAGCAGACACAATCAATAGAGGAACAATGTCGACAGTAACAGCAACAGCAATAACTAATAGCAGTAAAGCTAATTGTAGTAGCATTAAGTACGCTAAGATCGATAATAAGTGTCAAATGAAGGATAGTAGTATCAGAAGAGACCAGAAAGCTTGAACGATAGGAGTAACAATAAGTAGTCATATCAGTAGCCACAGTAAATCAATTAAACTGATTCATAAGTTCCTTAATCATCACAATAAAAGTAGTAGCAGTAATAGTAATAGTAGTAGAGACAGCATCAGCAATAGCCATAGCAGTAGCCGCAGTAGCCATAGTAGTAGTAATACTAAAGAAAGTAGCATCAATAGGAATAGCAATAGCAACCACAGCAATAAGAATAGCAACATAATACTAATAGCAAACCTCAGTAGTCTCAGCAGCAAACACAATAATAATCTACTAATCAGAACTAATAATAGAATAAGAGCTCTTTGAATACCTCCAATACTGCTAACGTCTCCTCATCTTCTTCTCATTAAAATAGCAGCAGCAGCAGCAGCAGCAATAAGCAGTAGACTCAGTAAGATGCCTCCAACAAGGTTCCCTAAGAAAGAGGGAGAAACACATCTTCTAATAATAAACAGCAGCTGCAACAGCGTAATGATTAAGATATTCATAAAATAGAAAATACTAATGTTCATAGTAATAAGAGCAATCATAGCAGTAACAGCAATAATAGTCAATAGGTGAGTAATGATTCAAAGTCGAACCCTTAAGGTACTTAAAGTACTGCTGTCACTGCAACGAATTCTGGTAAAAATAGTTCGAACAATAAATCCTTAAATCGAACAGCTGAGTAGACAACTAATATCAACAGTAGTAATAAGGGTCGTAAGGAATCATCTAATTCTAACTCTGCATCTCATACTGAACCTCCTCAGAATTCTAAGACAACATCATCAGGCTCTCATAATCAGCACAAGAATAGCACTCATAACGAAGAATCTAAGGTTCAGAATGCTACTCAGCACAGCAGCAACAACAACAACAACAATAATAACAATAATAATAATAATACTAACATCACCAATTCTAAGAAAACTAGTACCAACACTACTCAAGGCGGTTCTAACAACAACAATCATAACTAATCTACTATTCGACAATCTCATGGACCTATTTATGTACCAGTATCATCACTCAAGGACAGAGCAGCAGAAGAAAAAGGAACTAACTCCAAAAAAGAGCAAGTGCAGAATTCTACTATTACGAAGAGCAAGCACAAGAATAGCTAAGATGAACAAGGCGAATAGAAGAAAAAATAGCCACAGAAGAAGCTATTCTTCATTGAAAAACCAGGATAAGAAACCACAGAAAATGATAGTACTATTACAGGAGGGAATATTAATGAAAGTGCTGTTGTTAATCCAGTTAGTGGTGATGGTAGTGATATCGATTAATCGTAAAAGCAACCAGAGGCAGTAGTAGTCGAGGATAAGATAGATTCAGTATAACAAAAGATAGACTAAGTTGAAGCTAAGATAGACCCAGTTGAAATTGTCTCTTCAGAGCCTCCCTAGGGTTTTGATAGCTAGCCATAATGAGAGAGAGAGAGAAAGAAAGAGAGATAATATCACAATGAGAAGAAGAAGATCACATAGAATAACTAATGATGTGTATGTTATCACTTAATTCAGTGAAGAGGGTGAACGATGATTATGCATGATCAGTTTCTTATATGTGTGTGTATGGCAATATAGAACATATCAGAAAAAAGAAATAAATTATTTGGAGGAATTATGTAAAATGAATAGCTAACATATTAGTAAAAGGGGAGGTGGGAGATAATTAGAACATTGCAAGGAAAAATAAAATAGATTCGAGTTCAAGAATGAAAGGTGTGCATGAATTGATTGGATTGTATTGGATCGAGCAACAGGAATATATTGAAAACTGTAGATTGTTTTTGAGTAGTTCTATCTGAATTCAAATAATTTGTGGTTATTTGAGTTCCTATTGAGATAGATAATGACAATGGTTTTTATTTCACCAGATGGATGGCAGAAAATAGATAAAGAGGGAATTTAGTACTATTGATATTATATTACTACAAAAGAAGGGTGATCATAGATAAGCAATCACAATAACTTCACATACAAAAGTCTATTTGAAAATAATAATATAATTCCCACTTAGTACTTTCTATGAAATCTTTACTTGTATCGTGTTGGTTGTTAGTAGTGTGAACGTTATTAATTTAATTAACTTATTAATTAATCTTATTCTTTTATTTACTAAGAATATCACACTAGAATTTACTTCAGTGAATATCTACATTGCATTATTCTTGTTGGTCTTGTGAATGAGTGAGTACTTAGATGAATAAGCCAATCCTTCCTAATCCTCTCTTGAGTTGATAGATAATGCATCCAATCTGTCTGCTGTACTTCACAACGATGGAGTGCTCTCCAGGGAAATGGCGGAGATTGATAATGAGGAAGTCGACGACGAAGCGTCTTCGCCGACTTTAAAGCTCAAGAGAATTCGATCGGACAGATAGCATTCCATCGAACGCAGGATCACAGATTGGCTGGATATGCAAGGGATCTTTTAAGTTGATCCTTCGACCAAAAGAGATTCTTACTATGAGAATAAACGACATGCACTCCTCGCACTAAAGCTCCCTTAGTAACTCAAATTACAGAGATTGACTGCGCATACACATACCCATGCATAGTAACGATAAGGATCACAGGAGGAGGATGCGCAGGGACATATTAATATTCCTCCTTGTCATTTTCAAATCTCCTTGAATAAACTCACGAGATCGCATTTATTCGCGAGAAGATAACATGCTTCGACTGTAGCAGGGCATAGTACCTTGCATGGGAATAAACATCATCATGAGCATCATGCAGGGAATGCTGCTCATCGTCAGAGTAATCATGGATTGCTGTAGAGAAGATTTAGATAGGAATAGTTAGAAGAGGAAGAAGTAGAAGAAATGGAGGATAGAGATTACATTGAAGATGCTGTGGATAAGAAAGGATAAGAAGAAGGAGAAGGGGGAATAATGAAATAATAAAGAATTGGATCAGTCGGGGTATTAGAAGAAGAAGTTGGAAGAGAGGAGAAGTAATAAATTCAAGGATAAGTAGGAATTAGTGAGGGCTATTTGCTGAGTGAGAAAAACAGCGATGAAGATTGTAATTCATTTGCATCTCAAGGGCAATAAGAATAGCTCCTAAACAATATTGGTACTACTGCTACTACCATTGGTATTACTATCAGCAGTTGTGAGGAAGACTTATCTATGGAAGGCATGCTATTATCCTAGAGTGAACCCGAGCTGAGCAAGATATCAGCTAAACAACAACAATACAAACAAGTTAGATAAAAGACTGATAGTTAAACTACGATTGACACTGAGATGGAAAGCGAAGAGCAAGACTAAGAACAAACAGAAGGAATTGTCTTATCTAGCTAGCTCAATTCTCCCAATGAAGAATAATAATAATTAGCTTGAGGGAGTCCGTTAGAAAGATTCTAAAGATCTAAGCAAAAAAGGTTCAATTGATTAGATAATTAATATCACCACCCATTCAATTACTCTCTCTCTCTCTCCCCAGATTTCTGGAATACTTATCCCACCCAGAACTAGATGGCTAGGGAGATTTAAGCCTGTCATAAGACGATCAGCTTGAAGAGAATATGAAAATACATTTAATAATATATATATATATATATATATATATACATACTGTCCCCTCTTCATATTTACTAGATAAAAGACCTTAATTTTTAAATATATTTTGGTTCCATTTGGAAATGCAATATGGCCAGAAGCAGCAGGGATATTAAGAGTAAGATGACTCAATGATTGCCTGATTGTTTGTTCATTTCTTGAGCTTTTTTAAGTAAACCTCTCTCCATTGCAGCTATTGCAGCTTGAACCCCGTTTTTCCAAATTATTTCGTGTAGAGTGCGAAGAAGAACTCGTTACTCTGCCAGAATAGTTTCCGAAGATATTATGAACTTGTCAGTAGTCTGCAGATGTCGGATTTCTTTAAGAACAAGGATATCTCAAGCATCAACGCTTGGAGGGATAAGAACTTACGCATAAGAGTGTTATTGTAGTTATTATTGTTGTTGTTGTCCTACTAATTGATGATATTCTCTGACATAATTGGTATGACAATCCGATTATTAATGATGTCAGTGATTCTGATTCTTGGCAAGCGCAATGCTGCTGTGATATGCACTAAATCCAGTGATAATCTATGCGAGAAAATAGGTTTAAAAATCGTAGATACATTCAAAGTTAGCCCTATGCTGCCCTTGTTGTCTGGTAACTCAGCATAGATCCGCAGATGCTATGCGATGCTTACTGCTCGAATAGTTGTTTTCTTCAAACGAATCACAAAAACATCACCACTCATCTCTTGGACTGTGCATGTACTATCTGAAATAGATAACTCAGAACACAGCAGATGCACTAAGACTTCTATTTGGCTATGAGCATAAGCAGGTTGAGGAGGAATAGAAACAGTGTGACTGTTGTTGTTAATTTGAGATTCATTTTAATCATGTTCAATGTAGTTGTTGCTCATATTGGAAGAAAATGAAGACTTCCTGTTGTGGTTGTTATTCTAGTTATTCTCTTTAATCAATCTAGCATCTCCACAGGACTTCTTTTTTGAACTTCTTGCCTGCTATCATCCCCACAACCAAGCAGAGAATACAAATAATTACATCTTCATTGCGCCAAAAATCAGGAGATATTTTACCCAAAAAGGAATCTTCGATCATACAAAATCACATAATAATTTACCTTGAATTCCCCCCCCCCCCTCATCTCTATCAATGTCTCTCTTTAAGGTACTTCGTCAGTCATGTTTCTCATAGCATTCTATCACAGCATCCCCAGTCTTCCGTGGGTTCTCCCTCCCAACGATTCTTTCAGACTGTGAATCAGCTCTATTCAGCAATAACCTCACCTTAACCCAATCAGCAACCATGATTTAATCCATCCATGCTGATCTCCAAGCCAACAAGCAGCAACTCCTCAGCAGCTACTCATCACCTTAGTCTCTTATCCCACAATTCTCCTCTCCTCTGACCTACAGTCTCCCAGCTTTCGTGAAAGTATCTTCCGTTCGAGAGATCTCCGACTTTACATCCTCCAAGACAATTTCGAAGAATCTGATGTTGCTGCATTCCCTCGCTCATATCGAATTCAATGCTATGAAGAGCTATCTCGACACAGCTTTGAGATTCAGTCACACCATCGAGAACATACAAGATCGCTGTGAATTTCTTTGTGATATGCTTGAGGTATCGAGTCAAGAAAGCGATCATTTCCAGCTGCTACTCCAACGGCTAGGCAAGGATGGTGTGAACTACGGTGATATCCCAGTGCATTCAGCACTCGTGGATAATGTAAAGCGATCAATGGATCATCTCGATAAGCGTATCGCTGTGATTTCAATTATCCAAGAAGGTAAAGGTGTCGATGCAGGAGAGAGATTAATGATAAAGCTGCAGTCGTTTCAAGATAAGCAAGGAGGAATAATTCTAAAGAAGATTCTCGATGAAGAAGTAGATCACATTCGCGTAGGTTATAAATGGTTTAAGAAAATATGTGAATAGTAATAGGTTTCACATATTAAGAGATTCAAAGAAATATGCGAGGAGGAGAAGGTTAAGTTTTTTAAACCGTTTAATAGGGAGGCTAGAGTGCAAGCAGGATATGATGAAGAATGGATTAATGAAGTATGGGAAGCAGGAAATAAACAGGAGAGTTGTAGAAAGTGAAGCAAAAGGGGAGATATACAGTATCATCATGTTCAAACAGAAGTTAAAATAGTGTAGTAGTATTATTTGAAATATCTGTTAAAGTGTTGACTATGATCTAATTATCTAATCTTTTTTGAATTCTTCTCTCTATTTTGAATACCTTCGATGAAGTGAGCTTAAGTATGATAAGCTAGAAGAGAGAGAGAGAGAGATATTTTATTGATTTGAAACACACTAATACACACAGAACACAAAAATGGAAAAATTGTAGGGTGGAGGGGGGCTTAATTACTTCTGAGAAATGAAAAGAGAATGAAAAAAGCAGAGAGGATGTAATGCGGTTGAGTTAATTACTCTCCGCTGCAGTGGAAGCTTAGCACAAGAGAAAAGGGGAGATAATGATATGACTCAATAAAGCTTTGACAGATTGATTAATTCATGCAACTTTTCCCTGTTTTTTTTCTTCTTTTTGTTCACGAGAAGAATGAATCCTCACAGCAAATCATCTAGAATATCAAAGGAATGAACTTCTACTGCTCGTCTTTCATGAGTTGCTTGACTTTCCTCATTTAGTCAGACTCATTCAGGTCTTCGTCTTCCAGTGACTGCGTTTGGCAATTACAAAAAATACACATCAAATCAACATTTTTATTTTTCCAAGTCCCCAGTTAATCACAACAAAAACTCACAAATTGATATTATTTGATAATGTGAGTGTGTCTTACAGAAAGTGCGTTGTACGTTGCAATAAAGAGATCTTCACCAAGATTCTTTTCGAGATATACTTTGAGAGCTTCGATGCGGTTGCAGATTGAGTCTTTTTGATCGCCTACACCTGGAATAAGCTGACCGTCAATACCGAGAAATCTAAATGTCAAAAAGAGAGAGAGAGAATGTTAGGCTTTTGAAGCAGTCAAAAGAGTTGAATGTAATTTGTATGTTTTACTCGCATTTGACTCTTTGATCTTCTGGTTCTTCGAAGTACTCATCCGAATCAGCTGAGAATGATCTGAAATGGCTATGCTGCTGACTATTACGAGTATTACTATTATTATTCGACGAGGAGTATTATGAATATTATGATTGCTAAGATTACTATTATTATTAGATTTTCTTATCGGTGTATGGACTAACATACGAAGATTCTTGTGATTATTATGAGCTATTTTGAGTGGAAAATGATCGTAGCTTACTAGCAAGCAGCGGAGATTTTTACAATGGTCGTTTTGCAGGGGTGGTCTCCTGTGATTGTTTTGGAATCACTCTGTTCTATTGCTGCAATAAGTATTGTTACTGCTGTTGTAATTATGACGGTTGCAGCAGAGACGACTTGAAAGTATTTGGACTCATGTGAGAAACAAATTACGGAGAAGCTCTCAACAAAGGTGCTTTCAGTGAGCCTCTCGATATCTATCTCTCTAGCTTTGGTGGTATTGCTGCAGCTTATGATGGGATTAATGAATTGTTCTATTAAAGCAGTAGCTAGTGCTATTGTTGCTTGATTTACCTTAGGAACTACGACTGCTGCTGGGATATGTCTGACAATGTGGATGGTTCAGATTCCTATTAACATACAGATTAGCTGTGCTTAATGGGGAATGACTATTATGCTGCAATAGGTGGAGACAGAGAACGCTAGTGTCGATTGGATAAGCGATTGGTATGCGATTCTTAAGGGTTGCTGGGGAATGGGGATAATAGTATTGGAGAAGGACTGCGAGAGTGAGAGGGTCGTGGAAGAAGGGAGTTAGAAGTCGATGAAATGTTAGCGGAGGTAGACGAAGTAGTGGCAGGTGTTGGAACAATACCATTCAAACTAAAGATACGCTTGCGAGGGTTGCTAGCAGAATTCAATTGAGGAGGACGTTGAGGTTGTTGCTGCTACTACTCCTATTCTTGATATGCATACAGAGATTGCTATTATTGATAAGATTAGTATTGCTGTGGCTATTACGGGTTTTGCTGGGAGATCAGTTGAATTTACGAGACAACTCTTGATTGAGTCGGCTGTTGCGGTCTGATTGGTTTCAATGGTAGTTGTTAGAGTTACTGCTATGATGATTGCTATTATGGGTTTTACTGAGATTACTAGGATTGCAGTTAAGATTGTCTGAGAATATGCTATTGAAGTTGGAATCGAAGCTAAGCAGGGTGCTAAGGCATAGGTAAGCTATTCAGCTAGAGTTATTATTATGATTGCTGTTGTTGTTGTTGTTGGTCCTTCAGGGGGAGCTGCTTTACAGGTGGAACAAGACTATTAGGTGAAACTACAGTATTACTGCTACTGTTGCTACTTCCTACTCCAATGGTATTGCTACTGCTTCTCTGACTATTCTACGCTTTTATATCTGAGCTATTATTACTTTAAGCTTTCTTCAGCTCACTTGAGTTCCTCTCTGTGCTTGGATTACTACTAATACTACTACTACTTCCAATGATATTATTACTATTTTACTCCTTTTATCTGAGTATCCTTTGAGAGCTTGGTGTATTGCTGTTAAGTTAACTCTACTTCAATTACTAAATCTACGCAGCTTCTTACTTTTCAGTATCAGCATTATCCCTATTCGAACTATTCCTTGTTACAGACGGTTATCCTTATTACAGTGCTGATGAACTACTTGCCAATGAGAACGACTATTCAATGATTCTATTCACAGTTTCCTTTAGAAATGGCTTTTCAAGTATTTTCTTAATGGATGGTCGCATGTCCGGTGATTTCTACAGCATTTCTGCGATTAATTCACTCAAATCAGTCGAATACTTATTTGGAATCTATGGATAAGTACCTTTCAAGATCTTTATCATCAAAGCTGATTGATCTATCAAACAATAAAGCAAATCAATCAATACACTTACATACATACTCTACTACTCTCTCTCCCTCTTCCAATCAATCTCCTTACGTTTCGCATCGAAAGCATGTTTCAATGTTGCCAGTTCATACAGGATACACCCAAGACTCCATATATCTGTCTTTTGGTTATACGGTTTTTGCTTGCATATCTCCGGTGAAAGATAATACGGCGTACCTATCGCTGTCTTAGCCATTTCGCAGGTGTTCTACAGTACTTTTGCTATCCCAAAGTCACCGATCTTGACAGTATTCTCAGCAGTCAAGAATATGTTCTGCGTCTTCAAATCCCTATGCAAGATTCGCCTGTCGTGAATAGATTTCAGTCCTAAGCAGATCTGCACAAACCAAGATAAGATCTGATCTTCAGAGAAACCTGCCGTGTTCTTCTTCCGTTGCTCAATGATTTAGGTGTATAAGTCACCACCTTCGCAGTAGTCCATGACTATGCAAAGATAGCGGCTAGACGAACACAATAAAAGCAAGGAAAGAGTTGAATTTTATTGTAGAACCTAAACTAAATATCCATGTAATTGTGTCTTATGCATACTCTTTGTCTAGGAAGGATTCTCTGTATGTAATAATGAAGGGATGTGATAGTTCTTTCAGCACCACAACCTCGTTCAATGCGTCCTATCTCTAACGGCTGTCCAATCGCAGAATGTCAATCACCTGTAAAGAAGAAGTAGAAGAAGATCAAATAATCATTTTCAACTGAGCTTTTCAACATTAGTGCTAAGGACATATCCCCTCCTCTTGCTTCCACAACTATCTATCCCAAGACTATGACCCCACTTAGCTTAAACCATTTCTTGTTACCTTCATGATGTATGATTTGCGGTTGATGGTGGATTGTACAAGCACCGCACATCCGAAGTTACCTCTTCCTACAATTTTGATTTTGCGATAGTTCTCCATTTGAATATCCTGCAACAGTTGTCCTAAATATCAATATGACAATGATTCCCAAGCGCGAGTCTATTCGCCTTTGAATTTTTGATTTCAAATTACTTCTTCTATTTCTTCTGAATGCTGTTTAACTCAAGAGAGCCACAAGACATAGAGATTAAACAGCCAAATAATAATAATTAAAAGAATGCTTAAACATGCACATACATGCAATAAGATTAATCAAATTTGCATTTAAACCTGAATGTATGCGTTTAATTTCAAAAATAGATTTGTTATGTATGATGAATACGTACAAACACATTGCACAATACAATAGTTTTTGTTCTTCACATATTCAAATAAAACTTATGCCTTTTATGCTAAATATATTTTTCTCGTTCTCTCTATCTCATACTATTTAAAGCAATTAATGATGAGCATCACTACCATCACCACCGCCACCAGCTGGTTCATTATTATTCTTAAACACTTGCATATGATTTGCTGCCATGAGTTACACGAAATTCATATGTGAATTCGCTGCATGCAGCAGTAACTCATTGAGTATCAGTGTGATCTACTACGCAAACGTCGACATAATCGAGTTAAAGGTGAGTTTCTACTTTGCAGCTTGTTCATCCATGTCATCATACACACATTTATTCAAATACCCAAAGTATTCCCCTAATTTAGCTACTTCCTTTGTCTTCTCTGGGAGCATATGCTTCTGCGCATCCAAGAACGAACTTGACAGCTAAGCAACGGGGATTTCGCAGGAGCTATCTAGTTTCCATTTAGATATTTTCTGCTCCTTGAAGAGTTTTTTCTTCTTCGTTTCCAAGTCCGCTAGCTCCGTTAAATACATATTCTCATAGGTATTTCTGTTGTTAATCGCTTGCTGCTAGCTGTTAAGGAGTTTAGTTTGGAATTGCATGAACGGCATAAGATCTTTCGTGAAAGCGATCTGCATGTCATTGATAGCATCTCCTAATCCAACAAAGAGCTCACTGAACTGCTAATTCATCGTCTCCAGTAGCGGGTATTTGCTTAGAGGTGACAGCGTATTGAACTGCTAGTGCGCTTTCTCCATTTTCGTGAATATCTTTGAGATTGCTAAGGCTTCAGTGGATGCTGACTATAGATTCTCCGATAGCCTCCCGATGCTTGCATTCAGTACATCGTAGTTTAGTGAGGATTTCTCAATGAGCTATTGTTGCTGCTGGTAGTATTCTTTCAGTGCTGGGGTGATCTCACTGGTAACTGATCCAGATAAACTAATCATCTCATCTAATAGTCGCATAGACTGCTATGAAGATTGAGGTGATGATTTAGCTTTCTTGTTATTAGTAGTATTAGTCGTTATTTGAGCTGTGACATTCAATTAAGAGCTATTTCTTCTGCTACTTAATTATAACTCTGATTAGAATGCATTTCCAATACCCACTTCACTGGTATTCAATCCGTATTCACTTTAACTCCTAGAGATTCTTTGTGATGCGTTCAGCTAATCATTCTCAATGTTACTTTGCTCTGTTCTTGTGTTATTCAGTGGTAAATCGTTGAGGTATGGAATGGAATAATTCACTTGCTACTTGTCATACATAGCCCTCTTCGCAGCGAGTAACTTCGAATCTGTAATACTCAGGAAATCACTTACCTACGGTGCTAGTCTCAGTGTATTCGACAGCAACACATGCTAGAGGAACAATTAAAACCCATTTAATCGCTTCTAAAGATGCTATTCACTCATGTGTTTCACAGCTGTTTTTATAGGAATAGGTGGGATGATATGTGGTGAGAAGGTATTTGAGAGATTGTTAAACAGCCACTCGAACTCACTGAATCGTCTGTCCACAGTCCAATTAAGATTAGATGTTTCTATGGTATACACGGCGTAATCTGATCCAAGAAGGCCATCAGACATTACTTTATACCCAGTAACGTGCACTTCCAATGATGGTTGGTTAAATTGTAGTCCATTCTCACCTTGCTGCTGCTGTTGCTGCTGTTGTTTGATCCATAATCCGATCTTCGACGCAAGTGGATCTAATCTAAGACATGCTATGACCTTGGAGGTTTCCACACCTTCTAGGTTTCGTCTTACGAAGGTATCACGAACTGTGCTAGTTGATGGTACGACGACTGCTTCACGACGCATGATGTTCTCCCCTGAGGAGTTAACGACACTGACACTCCTGCCCCATTCACTTCTAAGGACATCTTCAGGGAGATTACTTTGTTATAAATTGCTGTTGTAGCTGACGCTTGCGCTGCGTTGTTGAGGTTAAACTAGAGAAGTTGAGGATTCTTCTGGAAATACTGATTCCGAATGTTTTGACGATTCTTCATCGAGTTCTTTGTGGAGAGCGAAGGACTAATAGCTTGATCCTTTCTTTTAGTTAAGATACGCAGATGGCTAGCGGTCTCTTTAGAAGGATGATTGGTTTATCTAAGGATCTGGAAATTAAGGTTAGAATCCTTAGGATGGCTGTTCAGAGAATGTGAAGATTGAACTGCTTTACGAAGCCTTGAAACCAGCTACGAGTGACTGCAGCAATGGCATTGAAATGTCCTTGAGACCACTGTTATCATCGCTGTCATCTTCGCGAGTCCTTCGCTGTGTTGGTTTATGGTTTTTTGTTACATATTCCTAGAATTCCCTCTGATCTTGCTCTTTCAAGCCTATCTCTGACTTCAGAAACATTTATTTGTCTTCAAGACTCACAGAGTTTGGATCGCTATTAGGGTAGCTACCTTTCCTTGTGGTGGTCATATTCATCGAGTCTGAATACATTAGAATATTTTTGTTGTGTTTGATGTTTGCCTGTTTGTTTTTGGGATATTGATTTATTGAATTTGTTTTGATATTTTAAAGTGCGATTTCAATTACAAATGAAGTTATCCAGGATTATATTTCTTGTGCTTCTTGGGAGGAAAAATCAACTGCGTGATTTTTGAATTATGTTTACATATTGAATCTCTTGGAATTTCTTTTATCTATTTATCAATTTTTATGCACGTTCTTATGTATCTTTTGTCTGATGTCCTTGACAACATTATTCTTTTTTGGATTCCCTTCAAGAAAATGTTATAATTTTACATGCTAAGATTACTTTTGATCTTAGTTCTATCAATCAATACTCACATCTTAGCAACTCAACATATTTATGATCTAAGCCTAAATTTCAACAAAAGATGAAAAGAAATTGTGGAAGTGATGAAATTATAAAAACTAAAATGATAAAATAAATATTGAGCGAACTTAACATCAAAGTGAATATTTGATATGAGTATGCAAGTGGGAGGAAGATATTCTTAGCTTTTATTATCTACTGAGATTGGCATGAGAAAAATGGATGGTTTTTAATAATAATATTTTTCTTTGCTTTGCTTTCTGAGAAACTGTTTTTAGAATGCCAAAAAGTTAATTATTTATTTCTTCCCAAATTTGCAGAGAGCGTATCCAAACTGTGGGAGATACAGAAAGGGGATTCTAAACAAAGAGATTCCTGCTGAAAATAAGCTGGAATTAATTGTTTGTTTTTTGATTTCGAAGAAATATCTAAGTGAGCGAGAAAGAGGGA
>Ga0302271_10000255_pt1 | contig 49983 bp, 33 predicted proteins | sample III_Bog_N1_1_FD_198767 | JGI IMG/M metagenome (GOLD analysis project Ga0302271, IMG submission 198767) | Peat permafrost microbial communities from Stordalen Mire near Abisko, Sweden - III_Bog_N1_1 | ecosystem: Environmental > Terrestrial > Soil > Wetlands > Peat | place: Sweden: Abisko...
ATACTTTACTAAACAACATGGAAAACAATGCTACTCAAGGGGATATTTCTTGTGATGAAATTGGCATTGAGAATGAGTGGTTTGGAGTAAAAAAATAAGAAGAAAAAGTAGATAAATGTTCATTTTCAAATTCTAATAAAGCATAAATCAGATAATAGAATAAATGTCAAAATAATTTAATATTATTGAACATTATTCGCGAAATTGTTTTTGTTGATTAATTGGGGATATCATTTGGAAAAGTCGACGAGATGGAAGAGGTTATTAGGAGGACACAAATAAATAAATATTAAAATATAGGATGGCTATGGGGAGGGAAAATGAAATATCATAGAGTAAGCATATTAATCCTCGATGGGAGATAAACCAATCTTATTTTAATATTCAATCGATCATTTTCATTCAAATCCATTAATTATCTTATTCCCCCCTCTCTCCTTCTCAACAGATAATTCAAAAAAAAAAATCAATTCGACCCTAACGAATATTCTTGGATCAAACTGAATCGAGAACAATCATGGAATAATACTATCGCTATCCCAACAACAAGAGAATGGATCTCGTCATAGGAAGTAGAACAACAGTCAACTCATCTCTCAATGGTCTTGGCATTAGTACCAGCACATCGAGCTCTGCTGCGAAGACTATCTTTGCGAGCTAATCCGACACGCCTTCGCAAAAAGTGATACGGAAGTAATTCTCAAGATCCAGAGAACGTCTTGGGCAAAGCTTAACAGGAAATGATTCACTTGGAAGGCTGCTGTCAAATGATAAGTCCAGTAAGAATTTCAGTGGAATTAGCTACAATAGCAATGCTGTAGTTGATAGTGCATAGTCTTACAATGTTCCCCTTTCCAGTGCCTAGCATGTAATTACTGCTGAACACAATGCTTACGATTGTAGCAGCAGCAGCAATAACAACAATAAAATTAATTCTGCCTAAGGCAAAGAGATCTTCTTCAAGCATAACTTGAATTACACCAGCACTGAGCAATGCTTTGATTATCCATCTGCTGCATTTTGTCCAACTGATACGAGCAACTAAAGAAGTATACTTCAGAGCTTAGCTGTTGGTAATTCATAAGCTCTTGAAATCCCCCAGCAGAATTCAATATCTTTAGCTGCTTACAATCGAAATGCTCAGCATATTTCAAATTAAATTAGCGCAGCCAATAATTAACCTATCCATCAAACGGTTATTAACAGTAATATCAAAACCAATCTATCAATGAGTGTCAATCCAAATCAGAACTCAACAAACAATCGTAATAGAATACCGCTGAGTAATACTTCCAATACGAAGATATCATCATCAACATTGAATCCTGATGAAGTAGCATAGAGACTATCAACGACGAAAATCAATAACATCAAGGATATCAAAGATAGCAATTAACACAGCAGGATCAAACGATCCAACTCGATTGCATTAAATCATCCCCACACCTAAACGGATTTTGCAAAGACGACTCAGCTGATTTCATCTGCATCCATCTCAGCTACTACTCAAGCAAGGAATTCAATCAAATTCTTCGAAAATACTGAGGAATAATAATAACTAAAAACAGAGAATATCACGAGAAACAACAATTCTAAGCAGTTATAGTTTAACTCCAATAATTCAAAGTATAATAATAATAATGGATTCTTTGATAGCAATGAACACAATCTCAACACTTGTCCAGGATATTCTGAGTTTAATGTAAACTACAATGTCAATGGTTTAAATGAGGATCATAATCATCTTACTGAACATAAAGGTAGTCAATCATATTGTATTAACTTTCTTTTAGATTAGGGATTAAAAAAACGTTTTTGTTATTGATAAAAAGAAGGTATGATGATCTGCAAAACAACTGATTAAAAAGAACAACCAACACTCAATCATGACCCCAAGAACATCCACGAAGGTTCAGGCACATTTAATTGTAATAATCCTGTTATTTTACCTCCTACAACCTGTGGATGTGCTCGTAGCATAGCAGAGCTCAAAGTAGCCCTAAGTGAAATGCGAAAAACTGTGATATTATCGGAATAAAAGCAGCTTCAACTTGAAGAAGAAAACAAACTTTTATGGAGAAACATACATCAGTTAGAAACAGAGTTATTGTAGCAACAGCCGAATAATATTGCAAACAAAGAAAATACTCATAATTATGCAGCAGTTGAGGAAGGAAAACAGCGGGAGAAGATCATCAGAACCAACAAGAAACTGCAGAAACGTAATTCAGAAATGGAAGAAGTTATCAAGTAAGTACTCCTACAGTAGGAGATACACAAATAAAGAGAAAAAAACAGGAATACTAATAATAATAACAAGACTACCCTGCCTACGAATAACTGCAGTGTCTCTTAGATATCTGAAGGATTGCTGCAATCTTCGTAGTCCTCGTTGTTTGCTGCAACAAGTGATATTACCTCTCCGAATATCTCCAAAGCTGCTGGATCGGAGCCCAAGCCGTAAAGACCAAGGAATAATTCAGAAGAAATATCGTGCAATCCAGGATTACTCAAGAAACTAACTGATCAAAGGAAAATACCTTAGTAAATAACAGCAATAACCAACTGTAACTACAATGGAACAGCTGATAATGAGCATGAAGAATATGGTAATGATGCTGAGGAAGAGAATCATTAGTATTACGTTTCAGAGAAGTAGGTTCTCAATGATCAAAATAGCTCTTATGTAATTTTTTATTTGAATTCTTGATGAAAAAAAAGTGTTGACTGCTTTTTTTCGAAGGGAGTAGAGAACGAAATTCAACAGAAGAAACTAGAAATGAAGGAGAGACTCATACTCTCCAAGATACACGAAGTACCTAGTTTTGCTAACTTCCAATCCAATTGAGAGAAAAAGAGAGAGTTGGATGATTAGGACTAAAGCACACACACACTGAACCATTCACTCCCTCATGACAATCATTAATCAAATGTTTTTATATTATCAGCTTTACAAAAACCTTCATTTGTTGGTTATCATCATACATATGTAAAGCTCATAATAGCAAACAATTAGAATTGTAAATATGTATTCTTGCTCATATGAAAAACAAATCGAATTATTTTTATTATTTCAGAAATATTCAAACAATCTAAATGTCATTAAAGCGATTCTTACTGCCTTTTGTTCTTGAAAATGGATCTTTTCAAGTCATTCATTCATCCATCTCTCATAGTGCTCCAAAGTGCTTGCTGATAAGATCTTTGACGAGAATATCTCTATCTTTTCCGAAGAAATCTGCTTACGTGACAAAATCATAACTTATCCCCGATTTCTCCAACATGATGTTTTTCAACTTTGTAGGTGGTAATGGCACTCTTGGACTGTTTACGAACACATCCTTTGCTGTTAATAGATCTAAATGTACTGTTTTCGCTGGAGATTGCAGTATGAATGTAGCTTGGAAGCTGCCTACCAAGTGAGGAACTGGGATTAATTGAATTTGTTTCGACTACCTGTTGATCTCATACACAAGAGAATGTGCAAAATCTAATTGAGGAACAGAAAGAGCTTTCGCATATCGACTGAGGAATTTAAACTATGACAGATAGTATTCCTTACAGCTCAGGAAATAGCTGAGCCTTTTCGGATTACTCTCTAAAAACTGTTATGAGATTATTCCTTTTTGTAGTAAAACGCTCATGTATTTAAAGTAATTTCTCTTGCTAACTCCCTCTTTGTTGTTCACTGAGAGGAGCTTATTACTGAGAGCGTTGAAGGTATTCTCCGGCATATATGTTAAGAGCTCAATGATTTTGTCTAATCTGGAGAGGAAGATTTTCTTTTAGCGATTGGATTTTTTCGAATCTTAGAAATTGAGTGCCTTAGTTGTAGGATTCTGCGAGGGACTTGAATCATCTGGGATGTTGTTTAGTAGATGAGGTTCGATTTGTTAAGCTAACTCTAAAGATACTTTTGGATCGGACTAATATTAACTGCAATATGCAGTAAGTTAGAGAGCATTCTCCCAGGAATTGAGATCAGTAAAATCATATGAATCGATTTCTTAGGAGAATCGCTGCTTTAATTCCTCGAAGAAAGGATACTTCATGCCTAATTAAGTGAAGTTAGATGCAATACTCATTTGTTCTTCCAAGGATAAGTGATTTATATCACTTGTTTGTAATTGCTGGCTCAAGGAATTCAAGATATCTTCATCTCTTAGTCCTAATCTCTGTAAGGCTCCACTGTAGGCTTCAAAATCGGTGATTCTGTGGTTTAAAATATCTTGCTTTTACCCAACCAAATGGCCGTTTTCCTCGTAAATACTGCTGATGATCCTATAAAAACGAAATCAAGCAGGAAATGTTGAAATATCAATTTGAAGAGATCTAAAATTAGCTTTATTTGTGTTACTTTTGTACTTATTTTTTGGAAAATCCTTAGGATAATTTGAAGAAATCAAGTTAATTTTGAACTTATGCTAATTCAAAGATGTTATCTAAGATCTTCTTATCGATGTGCTCTTTTAAGTCTTTACCTTCAAAGTGATGAAGATATTTCATTACTGCGCTCTTCTTTAACTCAAATCTCCTGCTGTTCAGATCATGCAGAATAGCAGAATTCTCAGATAAATTTGTAGATTTGTTGATCAAGTTGAAGAATTAAAGCAAATTAGTGATGTGAAACTGACTGAACTTATGAAGATTATAGACTACTGCGTTCTTAAACGAATCGAATACTCCCTGATTGTCACTTTGTTTCACCCGCTTCAAGAGATTACTAACATTTATTAGCTAATGTGGGTTCATGTTTTGCCATAAATTTTAATATATTTCAAGAAACGAAGGCAAAAACTGACTTTTTTATCTGATTTCTGAGAATTACAGCAAGTCTTGGATGAGGAGGCATTCATTAATAGTGAGATTTGCATTTAATCTATTAGTTTGAACTTCCTCAACAGCTGATTCGATGAAACTTGTGTTTCTAAGAGAATTTTCATTTTTCTCGATGTTCTTGAAGAGTTAAATGAATTTCACAAGCGCTGAAACAGGGAGAAGAGTAATATTCGGAATTATCACTGTTTTTAAGAGATTTTCTTGCTCTTCAATAGTGAAAATCTAGTTCTAGAAATAATTCTAAACCATCGTGAAGAATTCCTTAGGATGTTCTTTAATAGCGGAAAGCTAAGATGATTGGTGAATCAATACCAAGAGAGTTTTGCTACTTTGATTTATCAATGCAGATGATTGCTGAGATTCATCTTGGTTGAGTTGATTTTTGAAGATTGCTAGGAAATCAGCTGATAAACGCATTGTGAGTAATTACTATTTAGTTAATTCAACTTATTTTTATTGTTCAGTTGAACTCGCAGATGTATCTAGTGTATTGGTGTCTTCGATGGTATCACCTTTTAGATGCTTGTGAGATAAAACGTCTACTAGCTCGAGGAACTACTACTTTACCTCATCTAACTGTGGTTAAGTCATTTCGAGGAATATTCTTCTGGAATACTTCTCAAAGAATTCACCAAATTACCTGTCTTCCTCACTGAAAAATTTGCTTTCAGATTCCTGATGGTGTTTATGTTTATGATATTTATCAAAACCAATGTCTTGATTAGGCTGCTGTGATGTCGATTCTTCTCCGAAGGGAATATCTTCCATATTATTATTCATTAGCTATCCTGAATACTCATCTTCTACATCGAAAATATTAGAATCGTCATGCTACTCAGCGATTTAGTCGAGCATCCCACTCATGCTTGAATTATTCTCATTGAGTTCATACCCATTTATGCCAGTTGCTGGTGTTGCTACTTCGAATTCCTTATGCTCAAGATCTTGGCTATTCGAACTTCTTCTAATTTTGTTCGTTCCTTCATTGATTGGTTCTTTATGCTGTTTTGAACTCTCGCAAAATGCCCTTCTTCCAGAATTCAACAGCAATGAAGCATTTCTGAGTAATTTTCCTGCCTAAATTGCCCTACTTGTGAACATTTTCTACTAATCCTTTTGATATTGATTGTGAGATTCTTTCTTGGAATTAATTTTGTGGAGGGATAGATATCTTACTAAAGAAAATTCTATCAAAGAGTGCAAAAATTTTAAGATTAATTCATCCCTCTGTGAATTCAGCAAGATTCTAATGATTGCTGGTAGTCAGGAGGAAGAAAGGTATTATTCTTCTGATAGATAGATAACTAAGAGTCTCAAAGGAAGGATTGTTTTGGTCTGAAATTTGCTCTTAGAGTTTTAATAGTTAATTACCTAAAAACCTGCCATTATTGAAGAGGAAAATTTAGAAGAAATGTAATGCGAAAAATGATTTTCTCTTTAATTTATATGAATTTTTCATTTTTTGTTATAACAAGAAAATGAGAAATTGTTAACTTTTTGATAAGAAAAGCTATTATTTATTGTTTTCATAAGAAAAGAAATAAACTGAAGCTTTTCAAATAATTCATTTTGCTTAATAAATCGACTGATGAGGAGATGAAACATCAGTTGAATCTTCAAACTAGCAATCCTAAGTATCACCTAATTAATTCTCCTGTTCAATCTGCAAGAACCTACCTTTAACGGGAAACTATTAAATTAACAACTAAACGTAACAAAAACAAAAAATAATTGATTAAAACCTCCAAAATTTACTTATTTCTCTTCGTTACTTTCCTCGATTTCATTCAAATACATCTGATAAGTCATCCTCAAAATGGGCAACTCTTGCGCTTGCATCCGAGAGAATGCTGCCACAAATGAGTTTGACTCCATTCTCATTGATGGGAGGCAATTCTTCTAACCCAACGGGAGATAACTAAAACTGGGAGACTCTGAGATCTTGAAGCGATTAGTCAAGATACAATCTACCGTTCGAGGGTATATTGCTAAAAAGAAAGTTTTCGCATTAAAGAAGAGGCTATATGATGAGAAAGTCAACGAGCAACTGGCAACGTACAGCTCAACTGTGCTGAATTTCAATTAACGAAACATACCCTTGTTCATCTTCGGGTATGATGATGCACACACTCCCCATTCAGGAATGAAATAATTTAGAGGTGCAATCGATATCGATGATGCTTCGACATATTTTGGAGAATGGATAGGTGATAACAGACACGGGAAAGGAGTGCTTAATTGGACGGATGGGTCTAAGTATGAAGGGTATTTTGCAGACAGCAAAGCCAACGGAAGAGGGAGACTTATCCATGCAAATGGAGAGATTTATGATGGAAATTGGAAGGTAACAAAAAAAAGAAATGGGAGGAAATGTCAAAAATAGTAGAATTTACGAGTTTTATTTAAATTAGAATGATAAAGCTAACGGTGAAGGACAATACACTCACTTAGACGGTGCGACATACACTGGCATGTGGAAAGATGATTTGCAATAAGGTAAGGGTATTGAAGTATGGCCAGATGGTTCTGTCTACGAAGGAGAATATAACCAAGGAAAAAAGAATGGAAAAGGAAAATTCTCTTGGTGTGATGGATCGAGTTACGAAGGTTCTTTCAACTCCAACAACATCGAAGGATATGGCGTGTATCTATGGAAAGATGGGAAGAAATATTCAGGGGATTGGGTATGCAATCGACGAGAAGGCTAAGGTGTGTTTGAATGGCCTGATGGGAGATGCTACAATGGTGGTTTTAAAAATGACTAAAAAGAAGGTTTAGGAGAATTGTCATTCAATGATGGACGGAAGTATATTGGATAGTGGAAGAAGGACAAATAGCATGGAACTGGGAAGTTTATCATGACCAGTGGAGCAGTTAAACATGGAATATGGGAGAATGGTAAGAGAATTGCTGATTAGGATCATGTTGAGAATGGTGCTGAAGAAGGAATGCAAGTGTTAGAGAAATCATAGGTATCATTGAGTTAACACCCTTAGCTTCATTTGCCGTAAAAGATGAGCTAACAATCGTCGGTAGTATTGTCGTCGTCTTCATCAGTGTAGTCCTTGGCATAGGAAAAATAGGAGAAATCAACAAAATTGTAATAATAATAATAATAATCAGCTTCTTCTTCAGTAGCTCCATCTGTTTTATAATAGTAAAAGCAACGTTAACAGTAATTCGTATTTTCATTGTCCTCATCGTCTTAGTCTTCCTCTTTATTAAAAGAGAAGAAATAACAGCAGAAGTCAGTATTAACTGCCAAACAACCTTAGCAATCATAATAATTTCCAGGGCAGTAAAATATCAAAGCACAATAAACCTCCATAAAAGCTTCTTCTAGTTCGTCAAGCCAGCAGGATTCTTCGTTGAGATCAATCAAGAGACAAAAATGAAATGAAAAAAATCATAAAACAATTTAATTAAACACCCCCCTAAAACTAAAACAGAATGCATTCTGCTCTGTTTTCTATATTTTATTGCAATATTTTAATTACTAGTTTTTAAATTAAGTAAATCCTTATCAAAGGATTGCTTGAAACAATAATATATAAAGAATATAAGAGAGGGATTTACTTGCAAGTCAAGGGATGATTAGTTATTTAAAGTATTAGTAGAATATTTTTAATGTTTCCAAGAAAAAAATTTTGAAATGGTAGCCATGAAGGATTCCGTTAAGAATCTACTAAAGAGGGAGTTTTTAGCTGTGGTGAGGGAGTTAGATTAGTTAGGTTTAGCAGACTACTTGTATTGCAATGCAATCACTAAACTTTTAGGTTCTCGAAATGGGAAAAGCAGTTTTGAATTATGCTTTAGATTTTAAATTATCCAGAGTATTTTTCCGTGTTCTGCTCATATTTTCTTGAAATAGCTATGTTAAAGTGCTTAAACAATATCAAACCTTTCTTCTTGATTGTATCTTAAGCATCCGAGAATGAAATTATGACAATCTTTAGAGATAATTGGTTTGCTTGGGAAATGCACTTCTTTGCTGTTTAAAATCGTGTTATGCTACAATATCTACTATTAAGTCATTCTGTTTCCAAATGGCTTCTACCCGTAGATCATCTCAAACATCATCACACCGACACTCCAAATATCTACCTTCGAAGATATCCTAGGAGCAGATTCACCTTCAGATAAGAAACACTCAGGTGGTAAATACCAATATGTTCCTACACCTTAACTGGTCAGTTCTAATCTGGTATTATTATCCTCAATAATTTTAGACAATCCGAAATCTGTGATTTTTATCTATCCTTTATGGAAAATCACATTCTGAGGCTTTAAATCGTAGTGAATCACACGACTTTAGAATGAATTCAAATATGCTAGACAATCTAAGATTTTCTTAATGATAAACTTGCATTCACTTTCCTCAATTCGTTAATGTGTCTTCAAGTACGAAGACAAATCAGGACCTTCACAGTATTCCAGAACTGAAGCAAACGAATTGCTATCAATCTCAATGTGATCGTACAATCTAACGATATTAGGATGAGATAATTCCTTTTGAATCCCATGCTCACGGAAAGCGTGCTTTAAATAATTCTGTTTTGTACTGTTACTCCAAGATTTATCTACGTAATGCACCTTTACAGCGACTTTTCTAAGTTCCTCTAAATCATGCGCCTGTGTAAACGAAATAAATGTCAAAAATAGTTAAAAAAGAGAAAGTTTCTGGTAGAACTTTGAGATTTTTTAGTTACCTTGTAGACTTCACTAAATCCTCCCTTACCGAGAAGACTCAAAAGCTAATAGCGATTTCCTAGCACTGGCCAAGGATCTTCTAATGTCAAACCACCAAAACGAGAACTACCAAAAGAACAAAAAATTAATATTTTTGAAAATGATTTACAAATTTATTAGAATTTACTTTTCTTCCAAGTATTGAAGCTGATACTTCTTGATAATTTCCTTAACTTCCCTCTTCTTTTACTCTAAATTCACATTAAGCGCTTCACGCTGCTTCTCCAGCAAGGATATTTAGAACAATAATTATCGTCTTTATTCTTCTTTACTTTGATTTCCTTTATTCTCATACGATTCCAGTTCTTCATCGCTGTCGTCAAACAGATAATTCCCACCTGATGCACTGTTTCCAATGTTGTTATTGGAGTTATTTGATGAAACAGGCTCAGTAGGAGCTATCACATTTGCTGCTGCTGATGAAGAAAATGTTAATTTTTTCTGTAAAGGTTTGCCAGTGTTTTTTGTTTTCTTGCATGTCTTAATGTCTTGCAAAGATGCCTACAATGAAGCGATCTTTTTTTCAATCTCTTTCTTTTATTAAAAAGTTAAGAAAAAATTATATTAATCCCTAAAAACACGTGATAATCTTGTGAATAATCTTACAAGTTGCCGATGAAGATCTTGCACTTCAAATCCATCTACCCATTACTCACGAAAATTCGTTCCATCTCTTCAAAAAAAAAAACAATTCAAAATCCAATTAATAAACCCACACTTTTTTCCAACTTCAATCTCAATCCAGAACATTTTGATCTTTCTCACTCTCTTACATTGTATATTCTCCTAGTCGTTGTTTGGATTGCTGCAGTTGCATTTTGAGTAGTTTTCTATTTAACGAAGCGTTTTCTAGCAAAGCAGATTGCACAATTCGCTTAACTCTTCTGTGGTTAAGTTAAGGTGTCTAGTTGTTAGTGCTACCGCTGGGGTTATTGTTGGCACTCTTATAATTTGTATTGTGACTTAAGGAATCGATGAGTTTTTTCTATGCTAGGATCTTTCCTTCTTTTTCTGCTAATCCACTCCTGAGTTGCTGTATTATCTGCTCGTACTTGCTCATTTGCTGCTGGAATGCATTTTGTTGCTACTGTAATTGAAGTTCTCGTTCAGAAGCATTTAGGTAGTCAGTTATTTTGCTTATTTTTTACTAGTTTGCGTTTTTTCTTTTACGATCAGGTTCTTTCTGTCCCACTGCGTTATCAGTTGTGTTTTCTAAAAATAACACTCGAGATGAGCTGCTTACACGAACCTTTTTCTTTGCTGGTTCAGGGATGCATTCGTCGTTTTCGTCTTTCAAAGAAGATCTTTGAGGCTTAGTGATTTTAGTAGTAATTCTGTTATTTTGGGAAGCTTTAGAGGATTGTAAAACTTTATTGAGTTGCTTTTGAGGTTTTTAATCTTCTTCTTCATCTATTTCTTCTACTTCTTCTCCATTCTCGTCATCGTTATCTCCATTCTCTTACATATCATCTTCCTCTGCACTTTCTTCCTCCTGAGAATCATTGCCATTCTGATCTTAACCATCCTCTTCGCTGTCTCCTTCCTCTTCTGCTTCCTTTTCACCTTCATCATTATCTTCATTTTGATCTCTTTCTCTTATTTCTTCCCTTTTATCCTCATCTTTTTGCGCTTTCGTTGACCCTTGCTAACCCTTTGGAGGTGGAGTCTAATACAAGAACTAGTCACCTCCTCCTGAGTCATTTCCTTCCTCTTCTTCAATTTTAGCAGTATGAAATGCACTTCTGCTGCTTTGATGCCTCTTTGGATTCTTGAAAACTTCCAAATCATTAACTTTTTGCTTGATATTGGCGAAATTATTTTCAGGCAGCTTTCTCATTGGAGAAGAAGACGGATTTCTCATCCTATAATCTAAAAGCTTGAGCTTCTCCTTTTATCCTAAGCGATCCATGCTGTAATCCAAAATTAGTTCTTCTTCTTTGATTTCCTGTTTTTTTTATTCTTAAATGCTTGGTTTTTGAGGTGATAAAATTAAAAAAAAACAATCTACCTGGAAATTGATCTTCCCCTAGAAACTAATTGTCTTTCATTCCTTTCTAAATTGAAGACTCCCTGAAAGTGCGGGCATTCTTAATAATCATTCTAATTGCGCGCACTGGGCGGCATAACATCAATAATATCATATTAACAATCACGTCTATTCTATCTTGGATTTTAATCGTTAAAAACACCATTTCTTTTTTCGAAATCCTTAATTAGCCAAAGTAATATGCTCTCATGATAATTTGCATCCATTTATCTGAAATCCCTTTTGCATTTGATATTAATAAATGGATTTTTCTTCTTTGCTCCCATTTTCTTCACTCTAGCCTCTCCAATTAACTGCTATCCTTTCCCCTCTGTCATTAATTCTTGTATTTCAACAAACGAACTTCTTTTGATATCCTAAACAGCCAAAACATCTATTCACAATGTAATGCAGATTAAATCATTGTTGCTAGGATTGATTGATCTGTGGTGTCGGTGATATTTTATTAAATCTTGAGTAAACTAAAATTGTTATTTCAAAAATATTTCTTCTTTACTTTTTTCCTGATCATCTCCTTTCCCCAACGTTTACTTATCTTTTTCTCTTGAAACCCTTAACGACTGCTTTAATTACAGTTAATTAATTTTTAAGGCTCTCAATTAGGAGCTTAAGGGTTTTTTTAGGATATCTTTGCCACAAAATAAGCTTATTTTTTTGCAGTGCAGTAACATATTTACTTTTACACTAAAAAAACATATTTTCTTCAGCTTTTGAAAATCTTAACTCCTTCTTTCTTTCAGAGATTTATAGCTCTTTCACTTAGTTTCAATTAATTTTACGAAAACATTCATAAAGGTTGATAAAATCGTTTGTTTTTGGTTGTGTAAGCAAAAGAAGTCCAGTTTCTTTAGTTTCTAAATCCGAGCACTCAAGATATTTCGCTTCCTTACATCGAAACCACATGATCCAAAGTGGGTAGTGAAAAATAAATTTTAAAGCAAGAACCAATCAAACGATTTATATCCCACAGAACCACGCAGATAACGAATAATTTTAGCGTCAAAAAATTACCTTTATTTGATTCAAAAATAGCAAGATCTTAGGTTTCTGTCAAGATAGCAAAATACAGGAACTGATTGAGAACTGTGAAAGCCATTGGAGAGAGGAAGATAAGGCATTGCATCGAATTCTTAGAATCTCTATCTTTTCCATTTCTTGTACCTCATTGATGTCGATTTTGAACATTGCCGGGAAAAGAGAGAGATCTAATTCTTTTTCGAGAGAGATAAAAGAAGTATATATCTCAGAATCTGCTTTTTCTCACTTACAAACACATCGTAAAAAACAAAAAACTCCAGTTAAGATCTCCAATGACAACTCAAAACCAGATGAAAGTCTCTTTATGACTTATGCAACAAACCACGAAGCTGATCAATCAAATTAGACTACTGCACACAGCTAGAATGGCAAAACGAAACCAATGAGAAGACTTAAACTTATGAAAACTGCAGTATTTGATAATTAATTACCAGGCTTAGTGTCAGAGAGAAGTTCTGCATTGCAAGTGGAAATAGAAAGGAAATTTGAAAAGAATACAATTTCAATTCCAGTCGCAAAAGACCCGAAATGGGCAGAATTCAAAATTATTGGATCAAACATACAATCCCGTTCTCGCTCTTCTATCTGCGTCCAAGGAGGATAGTAAGCAATAAAAAAGATTAAAGTTGAATGTGAAGGAAAAAAATGCAAAAAATTGAAAAGATAGGAATGTTGTTCTTGTTATGGATGAAATTTGGGGACAGAATACATTTGATTTTAGACGATATTAAATTATACTTTGCCCAGTGAATTATTGTATTTTTTCGAGCTGCTAATTTAAGAATTAAACTTGTTTTACTGCTATCCACGCTTGATTAATTAATCATACACAATCATTGATTATCAGGAGAAGAAATTAATGTTCTTTTTTAGGAATAAAGTATTCGTTGCAAAAAACAAATATTTTTTACTTTTTTTTACATAATTTTTTGTTTAAAATCTACTCAGTTTATATGTATATGGAGGCTATGAGGTGAAAGCAGGATAACTTGGTGATTTCTGGCGGGTTAATATAAACTCTGATCAGTGCATATGGGAGAAAGTTAGATGCAAATCGAAAGCTAATCCAGGTGATAAAAAATTGATTCAATAAAAAGCCAACAAGTTAAATTGTAGTTTTTTGTGATCTTTTTTCTGATTTTATTTTTTCTAAAACACAGATAGGTTAAGTCGCTAGAGTTCTTGCATTTATGATGATAAATTTTACTTATTTGGTGGCTAAAACGGATGTCTTTAAAGCAACAATAACCTCTGGTGCTTTGATTTCAAAGCAGAAACATGGACACTCCTTAAACCAAATAACAACAATAAAGCCAAAAATGATAACAATTCAGATTATGATATCCCTTCAGCTGTTGATTCTCACTGTAGTGTCTTAATATCTGATCGTTTCTATGTTCTTTTTGGTTATTTTGCAGAACTTGGAATTCTCTCAAATGCTGTCTATGAATACTCCTTCAAATCAAATATTTGGACTTGTTTATTCTCCAATAACTATCATTTCTCACACAGTAATCTTCCTAAAGCTAGATTTGAATCAGCTGCTACATATATTCCATCCAAACCTAATTCTATCTATGCGTTCGGTGGTACTGATGGATTTGTTAGGATGAATGATCTTTGGGAATTCAATTTGAAAACGAAACAATATCTTTAGATCATCCCAGCTGATGCGTAGATTCCCTTGATTCGATCTGGTCATTAACTCTTCGTACTAAACGACTAAATTGTTCTTCTTGGTGGAATCCATGATATAACTTGGGAAGTGGATGATCTTTGCATTTTTAACCCATAAACTTCAACCTGGACTATTGTGGATTCGGATACAGCAAGAAGAAGAGATTCCTTACCGAAAATAGCCTTATCACCAGGAAATAGAGATAAATCTTTAACAAACTCACCTGGGCTTCCTGAATTAAGGCATATTCGTAGCTCGTCTGTTCGAAAACCAACTGGACTGAGTTCTCCTACCAAAAGATGTACAAAAAAATTAAAGTTGTTCTCTTAAAAAACGATAATTTGTTTTTTCCCCTAAAGAATCTTCTACTGTAGTAAGTCCAATGAGAAGAGGCAAAGCAGGTTCAATGAGTTTCTGTGATAACGAAGACGAATCTAAATCCAATGCTTCGTAAGGACTCTACAGTCCAACTGTGCTTGTTGAGCAAAAACGCAAAGAATTCCTAGCAAGAAAAGCACACATGCTCTAGACATTTGAAATCTCTAACAAAGAATAATAGTCCTACCGTGACATGTCGCCCACATCGGAAGCAATGAAAAATGCACTTCTCAGTAAGAAAAAATTTCCTTAAGCATTAATTGTTACATACATTTTCCTCCTTCTTTCCTATCAACCATTGTCATTTTATTTTTTTTGAAGTGATTGGCAATCCGATGCCTTCTTTGAAGATCCGCACTGGACGATTAACAGATTTTGGACGTATCACTGTGAGTCGATTCATGCAGCCTTTGAAAGATCAGATGAAAATCAAATAAGGAAAAAAACCTTGTGCGCGTGACGGACATAGAATAGCGTTTAATGGGAAAGATAAGCTTCTGTTATTTGGTGGAGATCGACATAATATGTCTTTCAATGATATTTACCAACTGGATTTAGAATTACTAGCAAAAAAATATCAAGATTTTACGAATAAATGAAATTGTTTTTAATATGTGTTAACAAAGTTTAAGTTCAAATTATTAATATTTAAAAATGCATTCTATAAATTTATTTATGCATATTAATAATATTTATCTTAAAATTTATAATAGAAAAATATTTTGAAGATAAATCTCGATTAAATTCTCTATATTATGTAAGTGTCAAAGTCTGGAAATTTATTTCCCTGATACCTGTAGAAAGATTTTACAACCATTCCCAAGCTGAATTTAATTCAGAATAATCAACAATAACAACACAAAGAGAAGAAGATAATTTTCACAAATGTGCAAGCATATCATGTACACGCTGTTTTGGATCGCTTACGATGTCTGTAGCTCCATAAACATCTATCTCGGGATTAAGTTTATTTTCGCTGGAGAAATCATCTACCCAATTTTCTACTGGATTCTCTTTGGCTTTGAGAAACTCTAAACGTTTTCCAATCGTTGCTGCTGTGATGAAGATTGCGGGTTGGGGTGCGCTGAATTCTTCCAGCTTAGAACACTTTATGCTGTGTTCTTCAATCCTTATTCAGTTAGACCACCATATGATATTTACAAGCTAATCTAGAAAAGAGTGATTCTCCTTCTGTTCATACAATCTAACACATATTTCAGATCGAATATGTTCACTAATCCTTAAATCTCCTAACTCGATGCTATTCTCGCTTATGTAATGTTCCTGAGTTACATAGGCTTTGCGATTGCAGTGAACTAAGGGGTAAATAAAAAACATAAAAAGATAGAACCTTTGTTCTTGATAGCTGGTTATACTCTTTTAAGTAGTTTATTTATTCTGCCATCTTAAAACGTTGGATTTAGTATAGGATACTTTCATTATTTTCTTGTAGCAATAGAAGGAGTTGCATTCATAATTTATGTCACTGATAAACCCCTCCTCGACTTTAAACTCTTTGTAAATAACACAATAGATTCGTTACTGTTATCTTAGAAATCAATCTAAAAAGATGATCAGATTTGGTATTTACAGTTTATGCTTCCTTTTTCGTATGTAAAAATCTTGGTGATGCTTATTTTACTTCTTTCGTTTGGAATTAACCATCTTAGCAAGGATCTCTACGGTAATATAGCTACATTGAACGTTTCCGAGGCAATCTCATTGATAAATATAACGCTTGGGATAATATTTGGGAGCATCTATTTAGCCTACTACTTCAGAAGATTTGTTTCTGTATTTTCCTAATATAAATTCATCTAATTGGACAATGAAAATGATCTACTGACAACTGTGAAGTATTTAAAAGAAACTAGAACATTCCCTAAAAATATTCAATTCCGTTTCGCTCGACGAACTGTTTCGAAGTCAAAGACCGCGCAGTACCTTTTACTGAATTGTACAGATAACCATTGTAAGCTCAGTTATGAGCTGATATTTGATATAAATTAGAAAAGCAAGGAAAAAGTGTTCTCTAATGTTTAATTTACACCTAAATATTTGGGGATACTCTGCGAGGAGCATGCAAAATAATTCCTAGAAACAGCAGTGGAAATGATGAAGGAACTCAAAGATTAGTCTTTCAGTTTGAGATTAAGCTCACAACTGAAGCTGCAGATTGTCAGCAAAAGAATTTACAATGGATTTATTTTTACAAAGTTAACTAAAAATTTAGTGGAAGAGCTCAAAAATGAGGACAAGAAATTGGAAAATATGTGGTAGATTTTTTTACAGTAGAAAGCAATAGCACTGTAGATTGCTGGTTTTATGGTGATTTTATCACCTTATGTGACTTTTTCTCCTTAGTAAATACTCTATGATTTGTATGAAATCTGATAATAGCTTGCGCTTTCATTCAAAAATTATTGAAGAATTAGATTTAATTATGTATGTGGGAAACATTTTCTAAATCTACTTATTCGAAACTGTCTTTTGTGCGAACTTAACTATTATTAAATTTACGAAAGTAGATTATTATTAAAAATAGTTATTAAATTGGATATTCCAAATTCAAGATTTAGTTGGAGTTTCTTACATTTGAGAGCTTTTTTAATTTGAAATTGCGAAAAAGTATCTAAGAGAAAGAAGTAAATACAGAATAGCAAATAACAACACAAAAAGAAAAGAAGATAATTTTCACAAATCTGCAAACATATCATGTACACGCTGTTTTGGATCGCTTAGGATTCTGTAGCTCTATAAACATCTATTTGGGGATCAAGTTTATTCTTGCTGGAGAAATCATCTACCCGATTTTCTACTGGATTCTGTTTGGCTTTGAGAAACTCTAAACATTTGGCACTCGTTGTTGCTGTGATGAAGACTGCGGTTTAGGGTGCGCTGAATTCTTTCAGCTTAGAACACTTTATGCTGTGTTCTTCAATCCTTATTCAGTTAGGCCACCATATAATATTTACGAACTAATCTAGAAAAGAGTGATTCTCCTTCTGTTCATTCAATCCAAAACATATTTCCGATCAAATATTTTCACTAATCCTTAAATCTCTTAACTTGATGCTATTCTCGCTAATACAATGTTCCTGAGTTACATAGGCTTTACGATTGCCTTGAATTTATTGGTAAATTAAAAAATTAGTAAGAAAGAACCTTTGTTCTTGATCGCTGGTTATTTACTTTTAAGTAGTCTATTTATTCTACCTTCTTAAAACGTTGGGTTTAGTATAGGATACTTTCATTACACTCTTGTAGCTGTTGAACTAGTTGTTTACATTAATTATCCTGCTGACAAACCCCTCATTGACTGTAAGGCTTTTGTAATAAAAACAAGAGATGCTCTACTATTATCTTAGAATTCAAATTTAAATGATGAACAGATTTGCTATTTAAAGTTTATGCTTCCCTCTTCTTATGTAAAAATAATGGTGATGCTCATTTTACTTCTCTCGCTTGGAATTAACCATCTTAGCAAAGACCTCTACGGTAATATAACTACATTGAACATTTCCGAAACAATCTCATTGATAAATTTAACTCTTGGGATCATATTTGGGAGCATCTATCTAGTCTACTATTTCAGAAGGTTTGTTTCTGTATTTAACTAGTTCAAATTCATAAAATTGGACAATGAAAACGACCTACTTGCAACTGTGAAGTATTTAAAGGAAACTAGAATATTTCCTAAAAATATACAATTTCATTTCCCTTATCGAAACTTTTCAAATGCAAAGACAGCACATCTTTTACAGAATTGTACAGATAATCTTTGCAAGCTCCGTTATGAGCTGATATTAGATATCAATTAGAAAAGCAAGGAAAAAATATTCGCTTTGACTTAAATTTCACCTAAGTATGTGAGGTTAGTCTGTGAGGAGCATGTGAAATAATTCCTAGAAACGATAGAGGAAATGATGAAGGAACTCAAAGATTAGCTTTCCAGAGTAGAATTGAGCTCACAACTAAGGCTGCAGGTCATCTGCAAGAGAATTCACAGCGGATTGATTTTTACAAAGTTAACTAAACACTTAGTGGAAGAGCTCAAGAATAATGACAAGAAATTGGATTAAATTTGGTGGATTTTTTTAAAGTAGGAAGCGATTGCACTGTAGATTACAGGTTTTATGGTGGTTTTATCATCTTATGTGACTTTTTCTCCTTAGTAAATACTCTATGATTTGTATGAAATCTGATAATAATTTGAGCTTTCATTCAAATCAATAGAAGAATTTGGTTTGATAATGCATGTGTGAAAAAAAAAAATAGGGCAATAATTGTGGCATGTAATGAATTTAAATGAATTATAGATATCTTTAAGAATCTCATTCAGCAGTAGGATCAATTTAGATCTTGATATGAGAACGAAAGGGAGTGTTTATTTACTTAGCAGAATGGCAAATCATAGAATAAATTTTATCATCAGGTAAAACATTTATTTCCATAATGTATTTCTAACTCTACCAATAACGAAAAAATTAAGTTTACAAAAGTAGATTATTATTAAAAAAAGTTAAAAATGGTTATATTTCAAATTCAAGACACAGTTGTAGTTTCTTTACATTTGATAACTTTTTTTAATGAGAAATTGCGAAAACGTATCTTATAGAAAGAAATTAATTCAGAATAGCCAAAAGCAACAACAACAAAAAAGAAGATAGTTTTCACAAATGTGCAAGCAGACCATGTACACGCTATTCTGGATCGCTTACGATGTCTGCAGCTCCATAAACATCTATCTGGGGATTAAGTTTATTCTCGCTGGAGAAATCATCTACCCGATTTTCTACTGGATTCTCTTTGGCTTTGAGAAACTCTAAACATTTGGCACTCGTTGCTGCTGTGATGAAGACTGCGGCTTAGGGTGCGCTGAATTCTTCCAGCTTAGAACACTGTATATTGTGTTCTTCAATCCTGTAACAGTTAGACCACCATATGATATTTATAAGTTAATCTAGAAAAGAGTGATTCTCCTTCTGTTCATCCAATCCAACACATATTTCCGATCGAATATATTCACTAATCCTTAAATCTCTTAACTCGATGCTATTTTCGCATATGCAATGTTCCTGAGTTACATAGTCTTTGCGACTACCGTAAGCTAATGGGTAAATAAAAAATATAGAAAGATAGAACCTCTGTTCTTGATCGCTGGTTATCTACTTTTAAGTAGTCTATTTATTCTACCATCTTAAAACGTTGGGTTTAGCATAGGATACTTTCATTACATTCTTGTAGCTGTGGAAGGAGTTGCATTCAATATTTATGTCACTGACAAAGACCTGAAAAACAGTAAATTCTCTGTAAAAAACACAATAGATTCATTACTTTTATCTTAGAAATCAATTCAAAAAGATGATCTGATTTGGTATTTGCAATTTCTGCTTCCTTCTTCATATATTAAAATCTTGGCGATGCTTATTTTACTTCTCTCGTTTGGAATTAACCATCTTAGCAAGGATCTCTACAGTAACATAAATACATTGAACGTTTCCGAAGCAATTGTATTGATAAATATAACTCTTGGGATCATATTTGCGAGCATATATTTAGTCTACTACTTCAAAAGGTTTCTTTCTTTATTTACCTAATATAAATTTATCAAATTGGACAATGAAAATGATCTACTGACAGCTGTGAAGTATTTAAAAGAAACGAGAAAATTACCCCAAAATATACAATTCCATTTCCCTCGACGACATCTTTCGAAGTCAAAGACCGTGCAGTACCTTTTACTGAATTGTGCAGATAACCATTGTAAGCTCCGTTATGAGCTGATATTTGATATAAATTAGAAAAGCAAGAAAAAAGTGTTCTCTAATGTTTAATTTTCACCTAAACATTTGGGGATACTCTGCGAGGAGCATGTGAAATAATTCCTAGAAACAGCAGAAGAGATGATGAAGGAACTCAAAGATTAGTCTTTCAGTTTAGAATTGAGCTCACAACAGAAGCTACAGATGATCAGCAAGAGAATTCACAACGGATTGATTTTTACAAAGTTAACTGAAAACTTAGTGGATGAGCTTAAGAATGATGATAAGAAATTGGTAAATATTTGGTGGATTTTTTTAAAGTAGAAAGCGATGACGCTGTAGATTGCAGGTTTTATGGTGGTTATATCACCTTATGTGACTTTTTCCCCTTAGTAAATACTCTATGATTTGTATGAAATCTGATAATAGTTTGAACTTTCATTCAAAAATCATCGATTTGATTTGATGTTGCATGTGTGGAAAATTTTTCTAACTCTACGAAAACGAAACTGTAATTTGTGTGAACTTAAACAAATATTAACAAAAATAAAAACTGCATATCAAAACAGGATTGATTAGCTAATTAAATAAAAAGGTAAATAAATCAAATATTGAATATAAATTTTTGTTGTTTGCAATTAATCTTCTGTTTTTCATTTTTTTCAAATTAAAAATAACAAATAAACTATTTTTATATTTAAACATACATGTTTATTACAGTTTGTTCTCCCTTCTTCTTATGTAAAAGTCTTGGTGATGCTTATTTTACTTCTCTCGTTTGGAATTAATCATCTTAACAAGGATCTCTACAGAAACATAACTACATTAAACATTTCCGACACAATCTCGTTGATAAATATAACTCTTGGGAAAATATTTGGGATCATCTATTTAGCCTACTACTTCATAAGATTTGTTTCTGTATTTACCTAATATAAATTCATCTAATTGGACAATGAAAATAATCTACTGACAACTGTGAAGTATTTAAAATAAACGAAAAAATTTCCCAAGAATATTCAATTTCATTTCCTTCTACGAAATGTTTCGAAGTCAAGGACCGCGCAGTAACTTTTACTGAATTGTATAGATAATCTTTGCAAGCTCCGTTATGAGCTAATATCAGATTTAAATTAGAAAAGCAAAGAAAACTTATTCTCTCTTGTTTAATTTACACATAAGTATTTGGGGTTAATCTGTGAGGAGCATGTAAAATAATTTCTAGAAACGGCAGAGTTAATGATGAAGGAACTCAAATATTAGTTTTTCAATTTAGAATTGAGCTCACAACTGAAGATGCAGATACTCAGATAGAGAATTCACAGAGGATTGATTTTAGAATGTTAACTGTAAAAGTAGTTGAAGACCTCAAGAAAAATGACAAGAAATTGGAAAATATTTAGTGGATTTTTTTAAAGTAGAAAGCGATTGCACTGTAGATTACTAGTTTTAATGTGGTTTTATCCCCTTATGTTACTTTTTCACCCTAGTAAATACTCTATGATTTGTATAAAATCTGATAATAATTTGCGCTTTCATTCAAAAATCATCGAAGAATTAGGTTTGATTATGTATGTGTGGGAACATTTTCTAAATCTACTTTTTCGAAACTGTGTTTTGTGACAACAAAAACAAATATTAATGTTAAAGTATTTGAAAAGCAGGGCAAAGATATTGATAGAATAAGAGACTTTTCTTTCAAAATAATATGAAAAAAAACATTGCAAAATAAACTTTTAGAAATACATAAACTCTCAATATCTCCAGTGAATTATTGAATCAATTAAATAGTAAAAAAAAGTACTGAAGAGCCTTCTTTGGGGAGGTATTACAAAACAAATACATTAGTTTAGTAGAATCAAACGTAAAGGAGATTTAAAAAGGAATAAAAGGTATAAAGTCCTCTACATTAACAAAGAAAATGATACAACTACGAAGTTTGCTTATCTTTGTTACTTTCTCCTTTCATCAATTTTTCCGTTAATGTTCATCAGCATCAGGGATTAGATCATTGACGGACTTAGACTTTGATAGTATTATTGAGAAAAGAAGAGATTTATTTACGTTAGTGTTCTTTAAACATGCACAATGCAAAGTGTGCTTGCCATATGAGAAGAATCTTAGTGAGTTTATGGATTCAAAGGAACTCTTAGGGTTGGGATAAACACAAAATTCTGATGATACTTTTAGTTTTAAGGATTCCTTTAGAATATACTCAGTAGATTGGTAAGCATTTAGTGTTTAGGCATTGTTGTATTTATGTTCGTGTAAGCAGGCAATACATAATCAAGCTTGCACATCATAGAAGATCTAAAACCTAATTATGTTTTGAATTATTTATGATCGTTTTTTAGTATCACAGAGCGAAACTTGATGGGTCGCTTTGACATCGATTACTTTCCATTGATAATACTTATTAACGATGGGAAGTACGTGAAGTATCAAGGAAAACCATCTATCAATCAGTTAACTTCATTTTTACAGCTTGCACTTCAAGGGAAAGGAACTTGGAACCAAATTCCTGGAGAAATTCAATTGCTTCCTTTTTTGAAGCTGCAAATTCAAAAGAAGTCTCGCCTTTATGCCAAGTAACTGAGACAGTTAGTTGCTCAAGCGAAATGGATTGATTTAGCTGAGTTTGTAATAGCTGGAGGAGCAATTCTGTGGGGAACTAGATTTCTTATTAGTCGTATGAAAAAACATTTAAAAAAATAATAATGAAACCAAAATCAAGATTGATATGATTATCAGGCAAGATAAATATTGAAATTATGAGACGCTGATCTTGCTATTATGGAATTAAAGTTGATATTCATCTCTGTCTCTATGCGTGTGTGTGTGGCCTTTGATTCCTTCTCTTTTTGTTCAGTTGCTTTTTGTAAAATAAATGAATTTAGTATCAATATCTTTCTCTAAATTTTTAAACTCAATCCTCCCATTTCTATGTAGTAGTTATCTATTCAAATACCTTTGTCTTATTAGAACCTTCAAGATTAAGAAAGTATCCTCAATCAAAATGGATGAAATCTAACAAGAAAATCAAAAGAAACAAACAAATCCAAGAAGAAGTTTCTAATCTTAATCAATAGCAAAAACCTAAGCAAACAATAATTCAGACTCAGCGAACCACATCCCTTTCAAATACACACACACGCACACATGAACAACGTCAAGAAGCTCTCCGAAATCCCCTTCAGCAAGTTACCTAAGACTCTCATGAAGCGCATAATCTTCCCAAATATCGGCAAGATCGAAGTCCTCCACAAGAATCAAAGCAAATTATACATCACAACAATGGCTTTCATCAATAACTACGCACCTTCCATCAAGTACTACAATGAAAACCTACAATTCGTCAGAAAAATCGCACCTGAGTAAGTCACCCCTGTTGTGATCGTCTACAACAAGGAGATGCAGGAAATCGAGAAAATCGATTCAGGCTCAGTTCCTCACCACACTGAACTCCTCAACAGACTACTCTAAGCTAACAACAAAATCGCCCCTGTCTTTCCAGGAACTATTATTGATCTGAAATCAGTAGAAGGAGCATAGATCATCAAGGAAGAAGAGATATAGAAATAGCAATAACAAACTGCTTGATTCGTTATTAATTTCAACAAGTAGGGAATCTTGCCATCTAAATGCTCTCAAAAATAGCAGTTATTTTTGTGTTGTGTGCCTCATAATCGAAATTTATTATTAGCTAAAAATTTTCATCAGAGAATTTCCATACTAAAGTGCTCTCTCAAATGGCTAGTTGTAAGATAAAATAATTCTTAACAAGGATATAAAAAAGATGATTAACTTGAAAGGATGAATATGAAAAAGGGGGAAAGCAAAATCTGCTACTATTTTAACTTTTTACTCAGGTATTACAACAAATAGAACTGTTAATTTATTAATAGATAAATTGATACATTTTTAGAGTTCGCTCAAACGTAATTGAGACTACTTTAGGAGGTATATTAGCATATCAAAGCAGATTATTATTGCTGTTATTGTTTTTGTTCATAGCAATCACCTCCTGTTGGTTCTGTTCTTCTTTATGATTGCAAAACAAGTTAATTCGAGAAATCAATCACTTCATTGTTGTTGTTCGAACTTGAATTCCCACTAAACGTATCTTGTTGAAGATAACTCTTAGATGTTCCCCTGTGTTTTGCTGTTTTCGGAGAGTTGTCACGTTGTCTAACACTACAAAATAACAAAAAATAATTAAACAAGATCAAAGACGCAGTTTAGTTGTATGAACATTCACGAAGATTTATTTATTTACCTGTTTCTCTAAGAGTTGTTGTTTTTCGAAGAATTACCTCCGACTACTGCCGTTGTACCAGTTTTCTTGGAGTAGTTTAAAGTTTCAGCGTAATTTACGTTAAATTAAGAAAGCAACCCTCTTGGTACTTACGAGTTTTACATCTTATTGCTATTATTCGTGACAGTGTTCATTCCTGATGATCCTGTTGTTGTTGTAGTAGTTGGAGGAAGCTGCTAGCTGAAATTATTACTTATATTCTTCAAGCAGGGATTATCTCCTCGTTGCTTCTCCAATCTCATCTGCTACTATTACATATAGCTGTTATTCGTATTTCTGTTCGTACTGCTATTCACTGAATGTTAAGAAATACCTGCTGTTTTCTTGATTGCACCTTCAGCATTAATATTTCTATTCTGAATCTATTTGTTTCCATTGCTCGTTCCAATCGCAGCTGAAGTACTACTTCCCGGTTACGAATTCTCATTATTAATTGCAATGTCTTCACTTTGGATGTTCCTCCTCGCCGACACTACAGTTGACCCTGAGAATAATTATTAATCGCCATAATTATTTTACTCATAACAAATATTCAAATTCGGAATATTGCTGTGCTAAGAAGAATTCGGAATGCAGTTATTCAGCAAATACTATAACTAAGACCCTCTTGTGTTGTTGTTGTTGTTATCTTGATTCTGCGCTGAGAGACCATTCAAGACATTAGTTATCTCCCCTTCAAAGTATAATTTAGAATTATTCTCCTCCATAACAGTTGTTCCTTTTTGTTTGAGTTCTCTTGCTTTCTTCCTTGCTAAGGCATACGAGTTCAACTCATAATCATTCCCACCGCATAGTTTCAAGCATGAAGCACTTCTGTTACTCTTAGTTAGTGCACTTGATGGCTATCCTTGCTGTGAATAGGAATTTGTTTAAATTAGCTATTTGCTATTTGAAGCTGTAGTTGTTGTTAGTGGATATTTTGACAATTAGCTATCAGCTTCTTCACGATGACTTTATCTCATCGATCGATCGTAGCATTGCAGCTATGGTTGTCCATCGTTATTCACATCAAAATATGGTTGCTGGTTATATTAACCTGCCAACTTATTACTTCCATCGTTCCATTTGTTTCTGCTAGTACTACTGCAGCTATTCCTGTCATTCTACTGGAAGTTATCTGAGAAGTTACCATAAACACTGCTATTATTATTGTTGTTATTGTTGTAATAACTGCTAGTCGAGCTATAATTGCCATCGATCTCTGTGGGATTATTATTCCTCTTGGTTTGTTGTTCCTCACTCATCATCGCAGAGTTTGCAGCTATTCTCTCATCTACCTTCTAATTCAATCTCCTCATGATCATCTAAACATCGATTAACGAAGAACACGAAGAAGTAGATTGCTACTAGCCATTCATTATGTTATTTGTGTTGCTATTACCCGCAGTAACAGCAGCAGATTAATCATGTTTCTCTACAATTTAATAACTTTCTAGATCCTCTAAGTTCAATCCTTCTTGCATCTTAAGTTTCTGTGCATGCTGCTTGAGCTCTAATAAGGTTATTTCCATGGTGTGCGCTGATGAGTTTCCGTTGCTGTTGCTTGTTGGTAGTTGAATGTCACTCACGTTAAACAACCCCACAGCAGCAGCACGAGGAGTTTATTATTATTATTGTGTAAAACTTGCATTATTGTTAGTGTCATTGCTATTGCTGCTAGTAATAATTGTAGCTGCATTATTACTAGGCTGCTTACCCGTTGACTGCTGTGTGCTGAGAGTATGATTAGTAGCAGCTGTGGTAGCTGTTGTTGAGAGATTCGTTGTCTTTCGAGTCGAAGAATGTCTCTCTCGAGGTTCTTTCTGGGTGAGATTATTCTTAGATTGCATAGCTTCAGAACGAGCAGCTGATGATGAGGAAGAAGAAGTAGAATTATTAGTGATTTTGCTGTTGTTGTTGTTGTTTGTTGGTCTTCGTTGCTGCTAGGGTTGCTAATAATAAGTACTACTATTACTATTATCTTTATTCGGTACTTTAACACTAGCATCTCTAATTTTTCTATGGAACCTATTTCCATCATCATCATTATCGCAGTTATCATATTCCCCCCAGCTCTACCCAGCAGCTTTGCTATCATTGCGTTTAGAAGTGCAATTACTACTCCTATTGTTCTTACTATTATTGAAGCTCATGGGTCTTTTGAGATCCCTGATGTTGTTATTACTTGAAACTAGCCCAGAGGAGTTAGTGGAAGAAGAGCATGAACTAACACTCACAGTTGAACTGTTATTGTTAAAATGATTCTTGCTGGATGTTCGCTCACTGATCATTTCCTTAGGGATCTTTAAGTAGAACTTCCTTGCGTTGTTAGGCTATTGAGATGCAGATTGAATTGAAGATTAAGATGAAGATGACTGTGAAGTCGAAGAGGAAGAGGATGATATTCCAGAGGGAGGTTACCGTTGATTTGAAAGGGAAGAAGATGAAGAAGTAGATGGACAGTTATTATTGTTAGGGATAATATTACCAGTGTATTTATCTGAATAAATGCTACTGGAATTGTTGCTAATCGAAATACCTTTTTTCTTAGCTGCTTATCCTCCTGATTAGACTGTACCACCTCTCCCTGCTGTTGCTGCTGTTGTCTATCCTGCTCCAGGTTCTTTAGTTGTCTAAATTAAATCAAAATAAATCAACGATTGTTAAACAAAACAAACAAATATCCATCTTCTTTGCTAATAATTATCTTTCCTCCCCTTTTAATGTATGAATATTTACTAGATCTTGAATGATTAGCTATTTCTACTTCAGCAATTGATCCTTGTGTTGCAGTTCCTGCTGCATTCGCATGACCTACTCATGCAACTACTAAATCGTAACTGATTTGACATCTCCATCCATCAAGAATGGCTAATTCTGTTATTCTCGATTTGCTTATCCCGCTGTAGTCTGCATCATTATCTACAATTCCTTCTTTTTGTCTGAGTTTTCTTACAGTTTCTCATTCATCTCTGCTAGAATCTATTCATTACTATTAATGACTTCCCTGCGTTTTTGCATTTCATTGTTGATTTCTCGCAGCTGCGAATCAGAGAGGGGTTAGCGCTTCACGCGTTCTTCCTATTCGAAGATATATTCCTCGCTGAATTTGTTTAGATTTATAATTTCGCTAATAGTACTTTTGATCTCCCATTGTTCTTCGAGATTTGAAATAAGTAACTCACCAATCTCATCCACACTCTTAGCTGCTGAAAATAAACAAATTTTCATGTAAATAACCCACAGTTAATCTTGTAATATCATATCCCTTACCTTTATTCCTATCACTGTTCCTGTTACTGCTACTCCCTGTGATAGTAATATTCTTATAATTACTTCCTCCATTGCTGTCATTCGAATTATTAGAATTATATTAGCTGATGATTTTATGCTGATTCTTCAGACTAATATTCTCCTAATGCGTATCACTCAGCTGCTACTTCAAATTCACAATCTCTGTCCTTAACCCTGCTATTATCCCCTTATATTGATCGACATGCTATGTCATCTCTGCGGAATTCTTCGAAACAGTCTTTTTGATATGTTTCGCTCGTGTTGCGTATTTCAACGTATTTAATGTTTCGTCGTAGCACAAACAACTAGCGCTCACACAAGCTAGCATGGTGCTTCTAGTGTTACCTCCGAGGGATTCTTTGAGAAGTCTCGTCAGCTTGGAATCACGATATGGCACGAACGATCCTTTTTTGTTGGAATCAGATAATAAGTTTATGCAGTTCCCGAGAGCTAAGAGACTCCGATTGATGTTAGCACCTTCAGTTAAACGAAGACCACGGTTTTCTGTAGATGCTGCACGCTCACTGCCTGCTAAGTCGACGATGGAGAGTTTAGATGTGATACTTAGATTCTAGCCGTGGTTGATTTGCTCGCAAAGAATCTGAATAATTGCATGAGATCTAGAGTGAAGAAAAAATATAAAAAAGGTAAAGGGAAATAAGAACACAATGCGGAGGTTAAAACAGGAATAACTTGTTGGTTATTGTACCTTGAGGAGAATGTATTTGCTGCAGTAGAAGCCATGACTCTGCGTGTATTTCCATTCGTAATGAATTTCTTAATATCATCAGCTGCTTCAAGAGCATAATCTGTTAGATCAGGTACAAACACTCCTTTGTTGGCATCTTCGATTACCATAAGATTCTCACTCTTGTTTACCATTAAATCTCTAATATTCTCATTGTATATTTCTAAGTAGCTGAATTTGAAATTCACTTGACTCGCTAACTACTTCGCTTTATCTAACAGCGTTGAGATCATCATAACTGCGATACCTCCTCCACATAATTGACCTTCAGCTTCACTGGAAGTACTCAGATTGCCAAATATCGTGTGTGTTTTCCCTGCACCTGTCATACCATACGCAAATATTGTCGAATTATACCCACTCATTATGTGATCTACTGAAGGAAAAACGCATTCGTTGAATAATTGCTCCGTTGTAGTCTGCTCTGGGAACACATGGTCAAAGATAAACTCCTTCCCATTACGTCGAGAAGGCTAGGACTAAGGGTAATTGTTGTAGCTTTGATTGTTAGTTATTATGTCCTTAATGGAATTCTCATTTGGATCATACAAAAATAACTACAAAACAGACAAAAATATTCAAATAATGTTGACGTAATGGGGAATATTATACCATATTGTCTTAGACAGAGATGACGGAGTTGAACTTTTTTGTAGTTTGCTATTCTTCTTTAGCTGTCAGAGGGCGAATACGTACGCAGACTTAGAAGTTCTAAGATCCTTTGTTCGATTCATCTCCTTGTGCAATTGCAGGATAACTCATTTATTATTCCTTCAGAAAAAATAGCTGATTCTGATGGGATAATGGTGATTAATGTATTTATGATGCTTTTTTTTTCTCGAGAGGCCTTTGATGGATTTTATGATAATTGAAGTCCTATCTGCGCTGAGTAGTCCTTTGAGAGTTTAAAAATATTTATTATGTTGTGTTTGTGTTTGTTTTGTTTTGTTTGAGTTTGAGTTTGTAATTTTGGAGCAGTTCTTGATCGTTGAGCTGGATTTTTTCAATTCAAAGTAAATCAAATTAGAAATCCACCTTTGATTTCTCCCTCTTTGAGATTCAAAAAAGAAGAAGAAGAAGAACAATCAAAAATCTTATTTCAAACTAGCATTGACAGAAAAGTCTTTAAATTTTTGATAAACAATTCTATGTGTTTTATATCCCCCCTTCCCTACCCATCTTTCAAATATGATTTGTTTCTCAAGTGGGTGAATCAATATTTGTTGCTGTTGCTGGTTGAATATTTAAATTAAATATAATATGTTTGAACAGATTATTATGCTAATTAAGCATTTCTTTCCCCTCTTCCCAATGTTGTAAATAATCATAATCAAATTAACTTAATTTCCATGGAATACGGAGTCGCTCGCAATTTGCTAAAAATCGATTTCGATAATCTCTTTGCAGCTCTTGACATCGAAGGAGAGATCAAAGAAGATGAATCAGCAGTATCACAGCATGCAGCGGGATTAATGAAGCAATATTCTCAACTGCTAAAAACAGTAAATCCATCTGACTAAAGAAGGGAATGGGATTCATTTTATTATGGGGAGTTCCTCTTTTGTTTTTAGTATTTTTGTTCTACTTTTTGATTCACTTTTTTGTTAATTCTACTAACTTTTTTACTTTGTGAACAACAAAAAAACAGCAAGGAAAAAATGGATTTTTAGTTAAAAAATGTGCAAAAGAAGCGATATTCTGCAAGATTCAAGAGCTATCATTGAGACATAACTCTACCTTAGCCTATGAAGATCTAGATAGCCTATAGAGCTTTGTGAAATCTAGCCTATCGCTATCACAGGCTCATTTTCGTTGTGTTTTTCTATCCCTTGTTGATAATCTCACTCTCTCCAAAGCTATCCGTTGTAATGATGCACACAAGATCAGCTCTGTTTGTGCTTAATGCGTTAGACGAATACATGAAGAATTGCATATTTTAACAACAAAATAACTTAGGTAATCGCAACAGCATTCCTAATCCTCTAGTTGTTGCTCTGGATAAATTAGTTTTCCATTTCAATACACATATTTGCTTCTGGAAATCGTGAAAGTCAGTGAAGTTGGCGCGTTGTTACTGCTGAAATCTCGAGAATTAGCAAATAGTCATTATTTGCAGGTAGAGACGATTGATAAGTGCATCGAATTGTGCTTTGAAACAAGATGGGCTTGCATGAATACAATTAAGAAAAATAATGAAAAAAATATGAAAAATAATAAAAATAATGATATTGAGAACAGCTAGATTCCTTTATTTCTGTATAAACCCACTAATCCTCTTGACGAGAAACAGCTAAAAACGTTCATGCTGATTTCTTTCGAGAGAGTGCGTGTACTCTATGAACAAAAGTATTCGTAAAACTGCATAGAATCAATTCATTAGTTCTCAGAATATTTTAATGACGAGTTTCTGAATAGTTTTACTGAGCAAGAACAGATTCTAAATGACATTTCCAGGATGAAATAGAGATTCTAAAAATGGAAAAGAACATGCTAGCTGAGATTGCTACCAAGATAAGTGATCATGAATAGAATACCAACGATGATGCCGAATACAAATGCTGTTATTTTAAAATTACCTTTGTAGGAATCCAAGGAATCTTGTAGTTTCGATGTTATTGAGTAAGATGAAAGATAAGGTGAAGCTTTAAAAGGAAATGTTAGTTTATTGTCATGTGAAAAGCAGAATCAATATCGATAATAGTCCTCACCAACGATATAACAATGCATAAAGAGAATAAGTTTGAATTGCGTGTTGAAGAAGAACAACTCAACTCAAGAAAATAGCAGATTTCTTATGAAAAATATGTCAAATTCAAGCAACAAAAATATCGCTAGCAGCAATGGTTAGAACAATCAAGTCTAGAGAGATTCAAGATAACTGTAGAATACCCCATAATAGACATTATCTTTCAAGAATCTATTCCTTTCTTCGAATTGCAGTGCAGTTGTAAGAAGTTAATCAACTAACACTGAGAACTTGCAGGAGATATAAATCAATGTAGATGCTCACGAGGAGAATTAAGCTAAAGTTATCTTAAAAGATCAACGATGGACTGCTTCTAGCTTTCATGTATCGAATCAGCGATAACTCACAGAAGGATCTGCTGAAAATTATGCCATAACAAGAGAGAGCATTCTCGGAAGAATTAAGAATCTCTCAGAAGAAAGATTATCTTCGTAATCTCAACAGCAAAGCATGCTAAAAGCTTGGTAAATCAAAGAAAAGAATTAGTTAAAATAATCCTAAGGACAATCGTATCTTGGAAAGCAGAGAAATTGCATGATAACGACACTTTTCAAGAGCAAAGAGAAGAATCCTATGATAAAGGAGAAGACAAATGTTACAAAGATCGAGAAATCTCCTAAAAACCAATCGATCAAAGCTGCTTTTGCTTCGTTGAAAGATAAAATACGAGAAATTGAAGGGATCGATTCAGTTATTGAAAAGGAACCGCAAACAGAGGATGGAATTAGCAATCCATTCGTGAAATATAATTTTACTGATTATGCTGATACCAATAGCAGCAGAAACAATCATATCTACACGACGACACAAGAGTCTTCTAAGTCTAATACCAATGGAGATAACTCCATCGGGGTTAGTGATTTATCAGGAAAGCAGCATCAAATATTATGTGAAGATACATTAAATTTTTCGTAATAGGGTTTCTAATTAGCTAAACTTCATTAGGATTCAATATTGAACAATGAATCGCTCTTGCAAAGCCCTCCAAGAGCTATTTCAGGGTCTAAAGTGAATTATTAAGTGCCAAATCATAAGCGAGTTGAGTCTTGTCTGTCTTCTTTTAGAACTCTTCCATTTAATCTCCTGCAATTTGAAGTTCCCTCTGCGGGAACATCTATGATACAAGAATAATAGTAGATGACACTCCATTAAAGACTTGTGTCCTCTCCAAAAGAGTAATAAGGGTTTCTTTAAAACTGCTAAGAACTCAAATAGGCTTTAAAACCGAAAACTGAGACAATAATTTCATAGAATTTCATCAAAAAACATAACTTTTCCTAACCAAGACGAGATGCATAACAGAATCCACGTAGATTCTAAAATTCTTAGAATCGTTTTTCCAGCACTGCTGAATTCTAAAAGATAAACAGCGAGAATATTGCTCTAAGTTAATCTGTGGTTGTATCATAATGCGAATAAAGATTTCTTTAAAACAAACCGATTCTCACAAATTTACTTTTCAAATCAGGAGCATTTCCGAGAAGGAATGCTACTCCGATTGACTCAGATATCAGACAAACACCGAATCATAATAAACCGAAATCTAAATCAATGGATGTCATGCAACACCTTAAGAAACAGCAAATTGAAAGAAAAGAAAAAGAAAAATAAGCATAGATAGAGTAGATGTTAAAAGGTAACGAAGAAAGCAAGAATTTCAATCCAAACCTCAAAAAACGACAGCCACATAATGGGTCACATTCTTATCGCAGAAGATAATACTAAAGTAAGTAATTCAAGAATTCAGAATGGGTATTCAATGAGTATAATCGAAGTAATAATTAGAATAATTCACCAGATGGATAAAACAACAATAACATCAACGAAAACAGCAGTTCAGATAATTCATTTGGCTCCTGTGACTCTATCGAAGGTCAAATAACAAAATTTATCAACCTTCGGCTCGATGAAGGAGCATCTTTCGAGTAAGTCTCCAAGATTTTATCACCAGCTGCAGGAAATCAAGCGGTTATCAAATTCAACGTTTCAAACTAAAGCAACGATGATTCTGTCGAAAGTTCCTTGCGTAAATCAGAGCATCTTCTTGAAAATACTCTGTCACCGTAAGGTATCATGGCGAGAATGGGGAAACATTACAAGCAATAATCCAACGAATTATTACCACGAGCCTAACAGTTTTCTCGATTTTTTGAGAAAAAAAATACAATTTTTCATCGGACAGATTCAAATAATTTCTTTGAGAGATAAACTACTTCTAATATCGGTTCGTATGATTCCAAAAAGATAGTGGATTCGCCCTTGAAATTCAATAATTTTGCATCTCTAGTGTCATCATCGTCTGATTCAAGTGGTTGTGAGCTTGAATGCCTTCCCATTCCGTTGTTAAAACATGCAGAACCGAGATGTTCTCTGAAATTCAATATCAGGAACCCAATCATCAGCTTCATGTCCTCAATATGCATTATTAAAAAGTAAGGCATTTTCTATTTGTTCAGTTTCTTTTTAATTTCCCTTTCTCTAATAGATTAATGAAGAAACTCAAAAAGAAAATCACTGAAGAATAAAAGGGCATCCGATAAAGAAGAAAAAGCATCAGCAAGCATGTGTTTATGTTAAACGACAAGCCATCATCGTTCGCTTAAGATGATTCGTACATGGTTGTGGAAGGGTAAGTCTTCAATTCACCTCGCATTTCTGAGATAGCTCAATCGACTAGACTAAGAAGCTCTAGCAGCCCAGTTAATTTTTCAAAGGTTGCTTCGAAAAAACGAAATTATGTGAAAATGTCCAGTATTAGAAGCAACAACGAAGATAAAGGCAATCCGTTGAATGATCTGTTAAATATACGACGGTTTATTAACAAAATATTCTATAAAATATGTGGATATTAATACCCTCTCCATACACCTGAAAATGGATTGATTCATCCTCCGTTTAAGTTTTACTATGGTTTTGAGACTTGGAGAGTTAGATACAAGACTTAGCCAATCGAAACACTAGTTATTTCCTCTCGTTTTGGGAAGTAACCATCCAAAAAAATTTATTAATTTCATATTACTTTGGCATATTTTCTGTGATTTTCATTCTTCCCTTTTTGAAGACTCTAGATTCCAGTGAAATTATCATAATTATCTACAGAAGAGAATCACTTATAATCTGAGAAAACCCTTGCCCCAAGCGAGAAGCTTTCGACTGTGTGGTATTTATGTTTAGTTGCATTTATCAAGCATTTGCAGAGCATCAATGTGCAGTTTTCGTTGGCTTAATTTCAGCAGCAATATGATAAGTATCATTCACAAGACAAAGCATAGGTTCTTAGGAAAAGAAATTTCTTTTTCTGGTAACACAATATCTTCTTCATGTTCTTCACAAAAAATTGCATCAAACTTCTAAAAGAAATTCTGTTTTTTGTTTGTTTTATTTGTTCTACCCAAAAAAACAGCACAAATCAGCGAATTAGAGATCATGTGACGGGTTTAGACATTTACTATATAGGACTCTTTAAATTCGCTATTGAGACATATTTTAAATGCTTTCTAAATGTGACTATCAAGAGCACAGGTAGAGTTGCAGAGTTTCTCCCAAGTGATTGCCACAGCTAAGCGATTTGCAGAATTGGATTTCTAGCTTTAGCTAAAATAAAACGTAAAATGAAGTATCTAGCGAATAGCAGTCATGCATTGTCATAATCTGACAAAACGACCAGAAATCAAGCAGTTAAATTGACATTTTTCTTATCAGAAAATAATTAAAAATTTGATTTTACCCTAATTTGTTTCCTGCAGGTTTCCAGACTTCAATTCTAGAAAATCGCCCTCAAGATACAGTACCATAAGCCATTTGAAGAACGAATCAAATATTTAGGGAAACACCTGCATCACATGGCATGCTTCGTTGTGAAATAACACAGATAATTCTATGTTATGAGTTGCACAGTGAGTATCGGTGGTTCTTCCAGGTCAAACAGCAAGACCATAGATTCTCTTGAAGCTAAAGATGTGACTATTTTACTCTAGTGCCGTAATACGTTGACTCTTCTTCCAATGAGCCCATTAGTCTTATCCACTTAGACATTCCAAGAACAAGAAATTAAAAGCACCTAACTTGTTGAAGCAATAAAAGAGTAAAAAACAAACAAAAAAAGAGATTAATTCAATATTAAAATAACATAAATTGCAACAATAATAGGCCAGATTCATAATATTCTAAACTACCTTGATACCAGAGCAGGGCTTATGCATGTTATTTGTAATTATTTGACGAGATAATTAAGAACTTTTTGAAAAACTAGTTGGATATCTGAAGGAGTTTTCAGTAAACGATGGCTACGAGTCATTATGAGTGTCATCTAAGCCAGAGTAAGCATCCGAGTAGGTCGAGCTGATAAGGAAGAATTAGAAGTTGCAAGTTGGCATTCTTGGTAAGAAGAATTGCTATGGGCACCTCCAGAAAAAATTCTGAGAGTTACTCAAAGTTGGGCATCAATTTAATCTCGAATCTTATCAGCGTTGCCAGATGAGTTTGAGTTTCATCAATCTTCAGAACCTAAACACATACGCGATGAGCTGCTTTACTCTGCTAACGAGGATGAAGATGAAGAGGAAGAAGAGAATGTTACTCTTTCGCAAACAAAAAATCTTAACTTTCAGACAATATCGGCAATTTCTACATTAACAAATTCTGTTTCTATTGCAGATTTCATTAAAAGATTAGAATAATCTAGAGAGAATGAGATCGCTAGAGTCTTCAAGCTTTGCACAATTTAAAAAGAGCCCTCGATTGGATAGATTCAGAAAATCCCCTTAAACAACAGCAACAACAACTGTAAAAAACAAAGATGTTTTTTCCTATTTATTTGTTTTTCTAAAAATTTATTACTTCATTCATTTTTATCTTATTTTGCTTATTTCTTGATTTTCTTAATCAGGGGGCATGGAGTCATAATCTAGCAAAGAAGCCAACTCTTTTTCAAAGTCTCCAAGATACTTTTCTAAAATGCCCTTAAAAAGAGCAAGTAGTATTTTCTCACCTTGCAGGAGCAAAAAACTACAAGATCTTCAAAAATTCATGTCACCAAAACCAAGTTAGTTTGATAAACTCAAGAAGGATCCCTTAGGCATTCTAGCTACTACTACTTCAACTGCTTATTCTCCTAGGAATAACATTTTTATGCCCCCTATTTTTAACAATAACAATAATAATACTAATCCAATGCACTCATTAAGATCCTCTATTAGTTCTCTTGCAGATACAAGCTTCTAATTGGAAAGTATCAATAACAATGATTCAAAAACTGGAAATTTTTAACATAATAGTATTATTAACTCTCACACAAACCTTAACTCTATCCCTTAAAGCCATAATAATTCAAATAAGTTAAGGAAATCAATTCAAAGAGTTATGAGGATAGTATCCCTTTCTTCCGAACGTCTTTCGCTAAAGATAAAAGGTGAAATATTGTATTAGTCTACCATGGAAAGAATTCTTTTGGAAGATTAACCTTGTAATAATTAATTCGAAATCAATAGCAGTAATTCAAATAAAACAAATGAAAATTCTTAATTCTTAGACTTAAAGGACATAAAGCGAGAAGTAGCTAAGGCTCATTAGCCCAAACGATCATTATTTGGAACTCACGAAACTTTCCATTCAGTGATACCAATGACCATTGGGAGATACATTGAATAAAGAAAGCCAATCAAACCATCACACAATGTTCCCAATTTATCATATGAAAACTTAAGACTTCGGGCATCTTCCTACTAACAGAAAATCTCTGAGGAGCAATTTCATAGAAATTTTCCAGGGAAAAAATACTAAATGAGTTTTCTCGGCTTCTGCAAAGGTAAATTGTATTCATTGGAAATATTGCCTTGGAATGAGGTTAGAATCAGAGAACTAAACGGGTCAAGTAGTAGAGTTGCAGTTTGCAGGACGAATAGCATCTCCGAGTAAAGGATAATTGCTCCATTGATGAGCTAGATTTTCAAAAACAAGAAATCAAAATAAATCAGAGAATTCTTCATGCAGTCAGTGTTAACTCACTTGAATCGATCAGGGAATACATATCGCTTTCCAAGTCTGTAATAATCATGCCGCTCAGCAATATCCAGAAGTGTGCTACACATGCAGAATACCTCGAAGAAAGCAGTATTCCAACGAGAGTTAACCCACACGGTGAAACTTTGTCTCATAGCTGACTAAGCTCTTCTTACTTAAGACTACTAATCATTAGTGAACCATTTCATATTAGACATCCATGGTTTAGGGAAGACTTTCATAAAATTCTCAGTATTTATCCTCCGAAATCATCTCCAATCTACACATTACCCTTATCATCTCCTCATAGAAGCCAATCCTTATATGTCGAAAACTCAGCTACTCAAGCTCATTGTAAAGAATTAAAAGACTGATTGAAGAAAATACTCCAATTTTAATTGATTAATCAGCTTGTTTTTGTTGCATTACCCAGCTGAGTTACGCGGATGTCTAGAGGATCAACGACAAAGTAGCAGATACATTTTTGAAGAATGTCAACATCACAAAATAAAAGAATTTACTGAGATTAATTATCGAGAAGATCTTAGTTATTCCTTCTGAAACAGGTAAAAACCTAGCTTTGATGGATTCCATACCCAGATTGAAAAGCTCACCTATGCGCAGAAAAGTGCTGCTCGGGGAATTAGATAACTTGCAGTTTCTTTCATCCTCGCGGAATTCGATGGCTTCCTTAGCGATGCTGTTTCAAATCAATAAACTAACTGTCTACAAGTAAAAGAAATCACACTGAACTTATTAATTGACACGACTTCAAAACATGTTTTTTTCTTCAAAACAGGAGTAACTTCGAGAAATACCCTTTCCAGCACGAGGACAAAGCGAAGTAACCGAAAGAACTCGTCAGCAAGACACTTATCAGCCGACGGATAGTTCTGAAAATTGTCATAAAAACCTCTAGATTCTTCTGGGTGGTGACTTTATTCAGAGAGTTACTTCTGAAACACTGGATCATCGTGTTCTATTGCCCGCATACACAAAGATCTTTTCAATCTTCGTTTGATCTCAACTCTGTAGCTACATCTTTAGGAAACCTCGAAAGAGAAGGTAATAATCAATAAAACTAGGAAATACTAAACTTCAAGAAAATCTTACCATTAAGGTATCGGTAGATGATTGATAACCCCACTGCATCAAGCTATTCTTCCTTTATTAATTTCCTTAACAAAGAATAAACTAATTAGAATTCTGAACATCAAATGAATACACTGAACCCAACTGCAACAACTAGATAATTCTAAACAATAGTGAAGTAAGTCATCTGTGCTCTTCGAGTTAAGGTGATCAGTTAATCGAGATCACCAAGTAACACCAAAAGGGAATCGTCGTTTATTCATTATCTTGAGAAACTCACTAATTAATAGGATTCTTTGTTTACTGATTTGAACTTCCCAAATCGATTTACCAATCTAAATCGGTATATTGAATATACTCTCTGGCAGTCAATATCTTAGTAATCTTCATCTCCTTTGCTCTCAACCCTGAAAAATACATGCTAGATATGGAATTGCTAGCTGCCACTCAAAGAGACATTTCTCTCTAAATCGTTTAGAATCGAAGCACAGAAAGTATATAATATTGATATCCACTTAGATCTTTCGTCGCTCATCAACAACCAGTAGAAAATATGGCTCACAACATTCTTAGATCTTAATCTGTAAGAGTGCACAAGAAGTTAGATGTGTTGTTATTAATGAATTTAAATTTAAGTCTCATTATTTTTTGTGATACAATTCATTTTTTGTTTTATTTCTCAGCACACGCAAGAAGAGGGAGTAACCCATTGAGAGAAACATAGACACCGTGTAGTAATCCTAGATGTCATAGCTAGTGTTTGAAATAGTCCTAAGAAATTATCTCTAAAAAGACAATGAACATTAGCGTGTTTTGCAATTGAATTTCAAGGAAATCCTGAATGTCTACATTGGTGAAGGATATTTCTCTTGTCAAAGTGATTACTTCCACTCTAAACTCAATTACTCTGACATTCGGATACTTAGCAGTTTCATATTATAGAAAATCAAAGCTGGTCATTTCATGGATCTTGTGGATTAGCAATAAACTCAATTGCACAAGCAGCAGCAAATGCAAATCAGACTCCAAGAAATGCAACACTAGCACGAAAAGCAGTCATTGCAATATTAGAGTTAGAAGAAAGATAATTCTTCAGTGCGTGTGCATAGTCTTGCTGTCGCGAGTGTTACATAGCATCCGATAATTAAAGTGCATACATTGATGAAATTGAAAGAGAGTAACTTAAAACTTTCGGCAACAGCGCTACTGTACATACGAGATAACAGTTTTAAATTCATCTTATCCAAGATTGACTCAAGGTAATCTGTGACAATATTCAAGGAAATTTCGTAAATTGATAAGATCATTCCATACGTTAATTTGCTGCTGAGTAATAAATAACTTTGGATGCCGATTCTAAGAAGACTGCTGAATAGTTATTCGGAGAATCTTATTTCTCTCTTTCAAAAGACTTACTAATGAAGAGGGGCAATGAGGAAATTTAACGTAAGTTTGAGAGGAAAGTGACATTAAAATTGTGTTTAATTAGCTTTATTTGTCAATGATAGAAGAGATTATTATTATTGATTCTGAGTGTGAGATTGTGAAAATCATATGATTTTTTCCGAGAATATTTTATAATTTAATAAGGAGAATAAAAAATGATTTATTGTTATGAAATGACACTTTGGCCGAGTGGTTAAGGCGGCGGCCTGCTAAGCCGTTTCCCTTTGGGAGCAAGAGTTCGAGTCTCTTAGGTGTCGAAATTTTTGTTATCAATAAGATAAATTATTCGAATGGAGACAAAAATCACTCCAAAAAAAAAGAAAGAAGTTCAATGAATCAACTATTTGATTGTATGACCGATCTATGCTGTGGAATACTTCAGTTTGCTTTTTATCAATCTTCATAATGTTAATCATTATCAATACAGACACAAACATAAAATTATTAGGATTTTTAAAACAGGAAAAACAATTTCAAGAATAATAGAATATAATAATTGCATATGCAGGAGTAGATTTAATTATCAAGATTCATATTGTCTCGGGTCACATAATATTTCAAGTAAAGATCTTGACTCTGAGGATCAAAACAAACAAAATTATTCAGAAAATATCATTCGTTAATTGATTAGCTTTGTAAAATCATTTCCTTCTTTCTTGTCGTGAAAAATTGAATTTCTAGACGAACTTTTTGATATTATCGAATCATACTTGCCTTTATGAAATAATCAAAAATTACTTGTAAAGGCATGTGAAATCTTTATTTCCGTAGTTAGTGAATTTCAGCACAAATCCGCTGGAGGTGAACATCAGACTCTCTCTAATAAACATAAAAATGAAAATAAGAATATATGCTTTGTCAAATCGAGCAAGTTAAAAAGATTAAAAGTGTTCAAGAAGAAATATGGATATGCTATTGGACACATTGGTATTTTCAATTCCTGTTTATTTTATTGCTTACTATGGCAGCAAGAATAAATGGGTTTAAACTCCATATTCATCAGATCTGAAATAATCAGCTGAGGTTATATTTGTTATTTTTTGCAATTAAATCTAGTCCTCTACTCCACTGATTCCCCTGACTAAGCCTAATAATTCAAATTACTGCACATCGCAATCACTGTATTTGCCATCAAAAAGTTATTTTTCAAGCTGATGATGATGATGATGATGATGATGATGATGATGATGATGATTGATATGTGGTTGTTCATGCAAAATTGTATTTGAAATTATCAATAATGCAACAGCTCTCAGAACAGCTAGTTTCTTTAGGTCAGCTGTAATTTGAATTTGAGTTCCTTCCAACAGAACATTCTATCGATTCCTATCAAACAAATGCACAATATATTAATGGCTTTGAAGAGATCATTGTTAGTTCCCTTACATAAGTGTATCTGAGAAAATAAAATCGATTCCTTTGTATTATGCTTCTTTTTCCTCAGATCGAAATAGGTTCCATCGATATCTCTTCTTCCGTGCTCCGTAGATTATACTTGTATGCATGGATTCCCTTCGAATTAATGATCCTAATTGTTACATGAAATCACAAATATGATTTAAATCAACAACTGATCGAAAAAAGAAGAATATGGAACTTGAAATGGTTTTACTTGGAGCTACATTAACTAACCGATACTGTACTTCAACGTTGAATGGATTTACTAGTTCTTTGTTACGTTGATCAATTATTTGAACTACTTCCTCTTAAAGTTCTGATTTATTTGCTTGACAAGTCTACAGGGACTTTTTCATTGTCGAAAAGTGATATTAGAAATTCTTGTGAAGTTCTCTTTTTTGCTGATGGTTGTTCTTCTAACAGTCTGCAAAGTTATCAACTAGAGAAATACCTACAAACTTGTTTTGTTGGTTATCTTGGGTTTGTAACACAATAGATTAACTCTCTTGATCCATTTTTGCTTTCTGAATTTACGATTCTAACTTCTCTAACATTTTCTCAGTAGTGCCAATGCTCAATAATACCCCATGGTACTGCAGGAAAACTACTAATATTGAAGGGATTAGGATAAAAAGTAATTTGAAATTTGTAAATCGAGAGATTCTTATCATGAAGCGATCCAAGATTCTTGATTTATGAACTTTCCTTGTGAGTTTTGAACGCTTCTAAGGAGTTTGAAGGTGACTATGTTTTTCCATATTTGCGCGGGCAGATTATGAGACGAGAAATCCGAGAATTAATGAATATTTTTTTAGAAATTATTCTTAAATTAATATCGATTTTAGGGAAATAATTAGAACTAAACAAGATTATGATATGATACTACCTCCCCACTGAACCCAAATTTTAGGTTAATTTATTTAATTTAATTTGTAATATTATCCAAGATAATTAATTGATTTTTAACATTTTTTCTGCTTAATCTCATTCCATTTCAAATGTCCATTGAATAAAAAGCTCCCTGTTTGTCTCGACTAATTATCCTCTGAATTAAGTGGATAGTAATACAAACTAAACATTTATTAAAACACTAATTTCACTTTATTAACCTATCAGCTGACTTGTTTAATTATTTTTTTTGCTTAATGGGGCTAAATCTGTGGTATTTTCATCTTTTTCTCACTCTTCCATCTCGCAAATTAATCAACCTAGCGTACTAAGATGCTTGTCTATATTACTATTTTCAAATTTATTTTCTTCTTTTTCGTATAAAATTAATCTCAAATTCATACTGATTCTTCTCATTTTTCCTTCCTAACTGAGAGATATTTACTTGGGTCATGAGGGGCCATCCCTCTGCTTATAAGACTGATGTTCTTCTTTGCAACCCAACATTTTCTAAATGTCAGCTCCTACTCGTTTTCGAATGTGAAATTTTGATACAATTTACTAAGACTGGGAGGAGTGCATTCAGGTTCGATGGAGAATATATAACTTGGAAGAACTGTTAAGCAAGCGAATAGGATAGCGTAATCCAACTTGATTTTTGGTATCGTTCCACTGTTGATTAGCGAGCGATAATAGCAATCGATAGCTCTACTCAATAAGAACAAACTCCAAATTGGTCGATCTTTCGATTCCTTAGTAGCCAAAGCAATCGCACCTGCTAACGCTCCACTAAAAAATGACGCTGTAGACTCAGATGCGCCGATTCTCCTCATGAAACATAAGATTGCTTGCATCAAGGAGTTATACAATCCAGGCAGCAACGCAAATCTCGCTGATCTGAGACTAAAAAGTGCACGGAGAACCACACTCGGCGATCTCAGCTAAGTTAGCACTCCTAACAAATTTAAAGCTGTTTTGAACGAGTATCCCAAGGCAAAACCTTTGAGGGCTTGTCTCAAAGCGCATGGAAGGCACCCTTCTTCATGCTTACACCGAGAGGTTTTTGACTTAATGTCTTTTGAATATTTTTCAAGCAGCTGAGAGAACATCACTTTTTTAGCAATCAATTTAGATATTTTACGAGTCAATAAATGAATTATGAGGTAGCCGCAGGAGGAGCAGACAAATTCAAGCAAGAAAACTTGTATCATTCTCCAGCTCTGATCTAGCTATCTCAATATTCCAAAGGAAATCAATCAAAATCGAATCGATTGACGTAATATCAAAATTTATATAACCTTAGACTGCCTTACATTCAGAGCTGAAGTTAGATTTCACAGTAATATCATATCAGGGGGGATATAATCTCATTTGCTTCTAGTTTTGAAGCACCCTCAGAAACTATTCTCAAAAGACTTAAAAACAATAATAATCTACGAAAGTTTCTAGCAAACATTACTAGACAATCTGTTGGCTGGAGAGAATTGATTAATTGTATTTGCCCGAATTCAAAACTAAACTACTTTTTTGTGGATTGATTAGAAAGCCAAAGGGAGAGCGAGGAAAGCCAAAATATCACTCGAAGACTGTAAATTAAATTCGATAGACAAACAGATAACCACAGATTTCGAAGGACCTAATATGTTTAATATGTCTGGATTTATCTATTTCCAAGAAGGGTTCTTCCATGTTTGCAATATCCACTCTCAATAAGAAAACAAACATTTTGTCTATCTCTTTCTCCACGTTTAACTGCTTGACGCATATTATAGTACTATTATGCGTCTTTTTCATTGTGAGCTTCTCCAAATATTATTCAATGTACACCACCAAAAGCATCATACTCCCTATTATTAATTTAGAATCTACATCGAGTCAAGTAACCAATGATGCGAAATCAATCACTAATCACAATGACGAAACACCCTAATCTTTGAGTAGGTTTAATGAGTAATCAACAGATTGGTTTCGATTTGGTCGTGTTAATATGAATTAATTGCTTTTGGGAGATTGGAATAAATAATAATATTCCCAACGGATTGAATTATGATTTTTCTCCAACTGATTTTTGGATTTTGTTTGTGAATGTGTATTTCATTTACTTTGTTTGTATTTTGAGTTTTAATGTAAAATTACTTTTCATTTTTCTCATTTCTTTCTTTTTTCTTTTCTTCTTTCAAATTTTTTTCAAAGGAAATGGCATAAAAACATAAAATAGATTTTGAAATCTTTTTTATTTCAATTATATCATAATAAACAGCTCAAGCATTCATTTATTCAGTGAAAATTATATTTATTTTATCTCAATAATGCATTTTGGAGAATACGATAAGTTGACTTTTTATCGTTGAATTTTAGATAACAATAATGCATTTAGTTGTTATTGTTTTTTTTTTTCTTATCAAAAGAATCTAGACTTGATGACTTTAAAAACAATCAATGGCAGATTCATTTTGGATAAGTTTAAGAAGGGTTGCGGGGATGCAAAGGTAAGCTGATGTAATTAAACATTATGCTGTCCTATCGAAGATGTTGCTATGTTGTGTCAGTTAAAATCAGCAATAGATAAATTGTTAATGTTGTATGGAATGAAACTTACTTAGCTTACTGTTTGAAGGAGAGAAGGAGGAGATGATGATGAGAGAGTGAGTATGAGTGTGAGAATAGGTGAGAGTTAGAAGGTTAGTTAGTTAGTTAATTAATAAAAATGGTTGTTTTTTGTTAAAAAATGAATATTATTATTAGTATGTTATTTATCAAAAACTTGTTTGTTTATTTGCCTTGTTGCTGTTAGCTAACAAAACTTTCAACGAATTAATTATTTCTTAACAACTAAATAGGAAAAAAATATGCTTTCTAATTAATTAATTAATGTTTTGAATTTGCCACATTTCATTTTTATGGCAGTTAAAGTTTGATTATTTCGTTAAAAATTATAATTTGATTCAATTTAGGGAAAGGAAGCACTAACTCCCAATTAAGAAACTAAAAATATCTAATGTGAATAAGAAGCTGAAATTAAGGCTAAATTCATTCATTTTTGCTTCATTCTAAACGAGCAAATGAGTGGGGAGAAATTAATTATTAAAACTCAAAAAGAATTTATCATTTTTAATCAATTTGCCATTATGAATTACAATATTGATTCATATATATTTATGATCAAACTCTGTCTGCGAATTATATATCTACCCTCCCCCATCCTCATCTTCCAAGTATAACTCAATCCAATTGCAAAGTCTATCCAAAAACACAATAAAAAGTTCAAAGAAATAAAATAAAAATTTAAAGCTGAATTTGAAAAACAACCCTGTCCAACAAAATGTGCTAACGCGTTGTATAGTTGATCGTATTTTTTCATATAAACCTCTCCCCCCTATAAAATGCTTGTGGTAAACTATGGGCGATCTGCTTGTAACAAATAAAACAACCATGCAAATGAGTGGTTAGGCCGTACTAGTCTTCGAACTAGTTTAGCAATCGCACTTTAAACATAGTTTCCCTTGCATCCTGTCTTTAGGAACAAAAACAGATCAACATATAGCGAAGCAATATTTTCGAAATCTCCTTGCCGATCCCTCTAGAACTCTTCCATGCGATCCTACATCTTTCTACATAGCCTTCTCTGTCCTTCTAATTGTCAAAACTGTTCTTTCACCTACTCCCTACCCTTCGTACAATTAATTTTCCACACAGATTTTCGCAGCAATTATTCATTTATATATTATTATTTTAATAGATACATTATTTTTGAAAACAATATTTTTTGTTTTCATGTATCTTTTATATGGCATTTTCAAGTAGCTTTTCAAAAAGAGAAAGAAAAAGAAGAAGAAGAGAATAGAAAAAGAATTTTAAAGAATTTAAATTTAAAAAGATTTAAAAAAAAAAAGAGAAAAGAAGAAAAAAAGAAAAAAAAAATTATTTAAAAAAAAAAATTAAATCAAATAAATTTCAAATTTCAAAAAAAAATAAATAAAATATTTGTAAAATTACCACATAAAATTATGGGTTTTTTTTGGGAGGGGAAGGGGGGAGAAGATTGTGTTATTTAGATTTTTTTTTTAATTCGAAAAAAGACTTAAGTAGATTCAAAGAAAATATCTTAATTAAATTTTCGTGAAAAAAATTACGAATATGTAGTACTTTCGTTAATTCTACCAAGAATTTAATCAAAAATTGTCCAGCAACTGTGGGGATAATAATCAAAAATACCGGAAGAATTTTCTTGAATTTGAATTACAAAAAAAAAACATCATAATTAACTACTCTATTATTGATCAAGCAAAAGAGAAGGAAAAAGGAAGGTTTTTAATGAAAAAGATTTCAAGATCTCTACACTTAATAACTACATCTAGAAAAACAAATAAAAAATACAAAATATCTTTTAAGATCCTTAAATTAGTAAATCTAAATAAGTTATCATAATAATTGTTTGCAAAGATGGGTAACCGTTTATCTCAAATGAAAGTGAGTTTTTGAATTTCCGTTAATTAATTTGCAGGGGGTTTTGTAATTGCTTTACATTTAAATCTTCTTTTTTTATGAATTCTTCCTCTAAACAGTATCTTTCTCTCTTTCACAATCTTTCACTACATTAGATCCGCTTCTGTGATTCTAATATTCAAGGAGGGTCTAGAAAGTGAAGGATAATCAGTAAGAATCTTCTACAGCTATTCAAGATTGAGTTTTCCAGCAACTTTCGGCGCATGGAATCGTTTCGAGTTAGTCGAAGCGCAAGATACAAAATTCTTCTCTTTTTTCTAAAGAATCTTCTGCACTGGCTCTTTGCTCTGATAAAAACAAACAGTAAATTAGCGATTGAAAAAGACAGTTTTTTGTATTTTATTCTTATGTTAGTCCCTTCTTCTTACGATGACTTGCGCAACTTCATCGTAGAGCGTTTCAGTTTGTGCCCTTCGAGATGGAGAAATAGTTTATCTTGGGAATTAACTTGGATTGTTGTTTGAAGAGTTATTTCGCTTTTCTTGTAAATTGTTCTACTTCTATTAGGTGTTCTCCATAACCTTTCAAAAAGAAATGGAATAGATAAGCAAAAACAAAGATAAATCTGAAAAGATGTTGGTAAAATATTGAAAATGCTAAAGAATTGATGTTTTTTTCAAGAGAAAATTGAGAATATCTTACTTATTTCTCCAAGAAAGTGACTTTATCGAGCAGATACTCAACGATGGAATTCGTATTATTCCCATTCTGAATATTGTTTGTGTTGTTGCTGTCATTCTCATTACCATTGGAATTCAGATTGTTTAACTCTTCATATTGATCTATTCTATTTTCAGAATTACCTTCATGTTAAGGCACTTTCTCCTGAACTCGCTAGTTCTGTCGATTCACTCCTGCTTGAGTCCCTACCTGCTAGAACTGCTGATTGTTGTTGAATTATCTATTATTATTTCTGATCGAATCGGTGGAAGGTGAGATTTACGCTTATCCTTATTGTATTCTCCCCCCTGAAAGATTGCTATTGTTTCGGAGACTATTATGTGCACTTGATTATGGCTATTGTTGAGATGTTTACTACTACTGCTACCCAATATTTACAAACTGATTGTTATTGTTGTTGCGATTGCCCTGCGCATGATGAAAGTTGCTATTGTTATTATTATTGAAATTCGATTGCAGTTGTATGTTGTTGTATTGTGCTTAATTGAACGATTATGGATGCTATTGAAGTCCAAGCAGCGATTCTCCATTCGACTCAAAGTTATTGTTTGTATTGGGAGGATTTGAATTGGTGTAATTACTACTACTCCCTCCACTGCTGTGGTTGGTGTTCTGCTAGCTGCGCAATCGCTGCAAGATCTCATGAGGGTTGAAAGACATATTTTAAAGACGAAAGAGGGGGATGTTGTTTATCACAAATCAAACCAGAGAAATGTGTTTGTTCTATTCTTTTTCAAATGTATTTTTTTGTGTTAGTTTTTCCGAAGAATCTAACAATTATTCTTTGTTATTTTTTTGGGTGAGATTGATGTAAAAGACAGGCCCCCTCTTCTTAAGGAGACAACTAAATATTATTCAATCAATCAACAGCTGCAATTCAACGGATAAGCATTAAGTATTTTTATTTCTTGTTGATATTCCCCCCTATGATATTTATGTATTTTTAAGGTGAGCTAAAACGAATTAATAGGAGAGTATTATTGAAAGCTTAAATGACGATTAAGCCTCAAGAGGGGGGAGGGGGGAGGAAATTCGATGATTTGTATTTGTTTTTGAAGTGTAATCATCATCACAACTGATTCATTGAAGGGTTGATATACCACTTGTGTAATAACTGAATAATCTGATTTTACAACTCTCCTTTGCTAAAAGACTTACTGGTAATTGTATTGGTCTCTTTCTGCCTAAAACACTGGCCATTGTGACTGGAAGCCAACAAGAGAGAGAGAGAGAAAAGAGAAGTAACCTTTATTTCAGTTTCATTTGATGTAAGGACAGCGATACATTGCGAAGAATCCTTCGCTGCAGTTCTAGCAAGCACAAGATTACCGCAAGCATCAACTGAAACTGGCCGAAATCAAACGAAAGAAGGTGAATTTAACTTCTAACAGCATAGATCTAACTAGCTATGAGGAGTAGAGACAAATGATATTTCGGGAATAGCTGCGAGAGAGGGATATTATTGTGAATGAGCAGAATCAATCATTAGTTATGAGATTAGCTATGATAAGCAGACGCAGGAGACACTGTGTCTCAGTTGGTGTCACTACCCAAAGAAAGCAATAACCACAATAAAACCAAAGCAATTAAGGTATTAGTACTGTGGAAAGCAATCAATAGACGACTAGCAATAATTCTAATTATGAAATAAATCGAATACTTGACGAAAGGAACGTCGAAAAACCAAGAAAAATAAGAAGTATCTCATAGAATAATGGGAGGAATAGTCCAGGGGGTCTAAGGTAGAAGCTCGCTGCGCAGAAACTAAACGAGGAGAATGAATAGATGGTCTAACGGTTGATTGAAACAATCTCGAGGACAGCGCAGCATAATAAAGAGAATCAAAAGAGAGATATCAGTGAATATTTGCAAATTCGAAGGCATCTTGCTAAAATGCACTCGCCACTCTAAGGAAATTAAAAATCACAGAGATAGCAGTAATAGTAATAATAATAATAATAATAATAGATTAACTTGCCGCTGATTGAGTCCAAGTCAGTGCAGGATAGGAGAAGCAGTGAAAAAAAGAAGAATAGCTGTAGTGTTTTTAGTGATGGAAATATTTTGAAGGATAATAATAATAATAGTAATTGGGAGAGTACAAAGGGAAATAAACAAGATTAGAAGAATCATAATAGTAGCATTCTTCCATAAATTGTGTTGACAAGCAGTGGTGGTGATGATAATAAAAACACGGGGGTGTCACAAGACCTTAATAGCAGAAGAAATGGTGTCAACACTAACACTAGCAACATTACCAATAAGGGATTAATGTACTAAAGAAAAAGTTTAAATAGTTAGAAAATCAGGGATAAATATTATAGTTACATTGTCAGCAGTAACATCCAAAATTAAGGAGATGCTAAGCAGAACTTCAAGTCAGATTGAAGAGGAGC
>Ga0302271_10000256_pt1 | contig 49919 bp, 15 predicted proteins | sample III_Bog_N1_1_FD_198767 | JGI IMG/M metagenome (GOLD analysis project Ga0302271, IMG submission 198767) | Peat permafrost microbial communities from Stordalen Mire near Abisko, Sweden - III_Bog_N1_1 | ecosystem: Environmental > Terrestrial > Soil > Wetlands > Peat | place: Sweden: Abisko...
CACATGTGGGGTGATGGAATTGTTCTGCCAGAATAAACAAGAGAACTTCTTGAATTGAGTCTTCTTACAACACTTTTAAAGAAAGAAAATTAAGCCCACTAAATTTGGAGTCTTCAGAATGTGAGATCAATCATTGAAAGCATTGTTTGATAATTTTATAAAACCACCATTGATAGAGCAATCAATCTATTGCATTTCAAAACTATTTATGCATTATTTCTCTATGGATTATTTCTTTTTTATTTTACAAACTTATCATCAGATATGAAAGGATTTGACTTTCTCTAAACAAGTATGCAATTTATTCAACTGAGATTAACTCTAATAAATGATTATTGTTGTTTATTTAATCTACCAACATCTAATTTACTAACAAACATATTCTCAACAATTTAACCTCAAATATATTAACAATTACAATTTGTTTATTATGCACAACAATTAATTTTTTAAAACCCAACTTAGCAGCATTATCATTTAGCATTATCCTTTTTATTCGAGCTCATTATCGCTATTTATGCTTATTGAGATGTTCTAACAGGACTTATTGTTGGCGTTCTAACTTTAATTTTCTCTTCAAGACGTTTCAATTCCTTTTCTCTTTCATCAAGTTTCTCTTTTTATCTCACCATCGATTATAATTCAATTTCCATTTTCTTATGCATAATCTCTTCATTCAGCTTTAATGCACTCATTCTAAGCTCATTCTCCTCTTAATCCATCTCCCCTCCTGAAAAACATCGCACACTATTATGACTCTATCTAACATGCAACTTATTTACACTTTCTTATTCACAAGTTTTCCAATTCTCAAAGCTGCAATCATTATTTCGACTTTGCAAGTTAGGAGATGACTCAAATCCAGATATTCTTAGCTTTTTATTAATATTATTTGTGTTAAGATTATTATTAGTCGTAAAGTTATTTTCATCTATCTCAGGTTGCTACTAAAACGATGGTAAGTTATAGTTACTATCATTATCTCTTGATTATGTTATTAAAGGCTCATCATCGTTGAATGTTTTCATTATTTGACCATCATTTTTGAAAATACCTATTCTCTATTGATTAGTATCTTCTCCCTTTAACCCTTTATCATAAGATTAGCGCTATTAATACCGATAATCATTCTTCTTCTCCTCATGCTATGATAAAGGCACTGGGAGAAATGTATTCTTAAGGTTATAATTCAATGCAGGTAGCTGATTGAAATAATTATTTGCTAATTTGTTATTGACATTCTAATCTTCAACAAATTATTATTATTATTATCTCCCCGACTAGAAAACTAATTTATTTTCCTTGAAACTAGATTCCCTTTCGTTTATCTGTTTCTCCCTTTCAAGTAGCTGCTTTTATCTCTCCTTTATCAGCCTATCTTCACTTTCAAGAATCTAATAAACACAAAAACAACATCTCAAATAAAATATTAGCAAATAATATATTATTCTTTAATAATCTCCTACAGCTTTTTTGGTATTAATTTCTTGAATAACCATATCCAACGAATTCTTTAGTTTCTTAATCTCCTACTAATCAGCATCTAATTTCTACTATGCTCTCCCCATAGCTTATTTATGCTTAATCATTTTTCGATCACACGAATCCTTATTCTCCTCAAGTATCTTTTCAAGTTCATTTATCCTAATCCTCAACGCACTATTTGCATCTTTCAACTCTAACAATAAACTATTCTCCTTTTCTGCATTCTTCGCTTATGTATTCCATTTTTCAATTTGTTCTTGTAAATTCCGTTCTTTTCTTAGCAGTCCCGTAATATTCTTCTCAACAATCGAGCATTCACGTTAATACTTTAGCAGTTCTTATTTTTTTTACTCAGCATCGCGAGCTAGATCTTTGATAAGTTATTCAGAACCTCTCAATGTTCGTTCAGATTCTTCTAACTTACTTTTCACATAGCTTAGTTAACCTTCATAGTAAATCTACATTTCTAATAATCTTTTCTCTTTTAATAAGCCATTTATCTATTCGTTCAGCTTAGTATTTTTGATCTACAGTCTACCTTATGATTCACCCATAGTTCTGACTTTTTCGATTAATTATTCAATCATATCAGATATTTAACTCTTACAACAAGAACATTTTAGTTCTTTCATTGTTTTTCCAGCTATTTCTTCTACTAAATCTGATTCTAAAAGCAAACTATTATTCTACTTCTTTTAGATTGACTACTGCTATTACTACCTTTTGATAATGTTCTCTTTATCTCTTTCGCAGATTAATGAAGAATAATTTTCTTTTGAGTAACATTAACTAATCGATTGCTGATGGTTTTTTATTCTTTTGTTTGTATCCGATACATATTCTTAATTCGAAAGATATGAATTATTAGCATGGTCTAGCATTGTATTTGAAGAACGTCTTTTGATTAAAATAGAGTCATTTGTTAGCTTCATTTAACTAAAATACTATCGTTCATTCGACAGACTCACATTTACTTCTTTTTGATTTTATTGTTCTAAGGACTTCTTATCTTCCTTCAATAAACTATTTTCGATAGCCTTATTCTCATAGGGTTATTTTGAACTGCTGAGATGTACTGCACTTCCTCTCCTTGGATATTAATATGCAGATTATTACCCTTTGCTATAGCTTAACTACTCCTATGAAATGTTGTTGTTTTCTTAGGCTGGTTTAATGGAAGTAACAGAACTTTTTCTTGAAGGCTTGAACATTTGAGATAGTTCACTGAGAGGAATGCAACATAGTCCTTTCATGAAATGAATAAGTTAATATCATAAGAAAAAGAAACAAACGGAAACTAATATTTGCATACTTTCAGAAGACCTACGAGATTCCATGCGAGAAACTGTTGTTGAGGCAACGCTGCTCGAAATCGCTGAGGATTTCATTCTTTTTAAAAAAGACTGTTAAATACACGCTAAATCAAGAATAATTTGATTGTAATCAATTCAGAAAATAGTTGTTTGGGGAGGAAGGAGAGAGGAGTTAACCTTTTTTTACTATGGGATTCTACAGCCATCAAAAACATAATTAAGATATTATAAAGATTTGTACAGCATGATAAATCAATTAAACTACTGTTCTTTCAGGCGAAGGGGAAGAAGAATAGTACAACAAACATTTAGTTAATTGCATTTTTCTCTGTTGTTTCTCATTTAGTTTGTGTTTAGCTAGCGTTTAAATGCTTCTTATTTATCTTTTAATTGTTAAATAATTGATTGTTTCTTTACCTAAATTGTTTACTTTTTTAATATTTCATTTTTCTTTACTTTCAAGATTAATGAACTCAATTTTTCAGATGAAATGTGGTATTAATATATTGGTTTCTTTTCAAACAAATATCTTTTCAAAGAATGTATTTCTAAGATCTCTCATAGTTTAGAGAAATAAAATTATTTGTTTGCCGTGGCTAAATGAATCAAATATCTTTGTCAAAACTAGTAAAGAGAAAGCAAAAAGAAACATCGATTGAAATGAGTTAGTTCAACCTCAATCAAATTATTTTGTTGTGAAAAAGTTGGGAACAAAAATCTATCTTTACTCAACTGAAAAATAGAATTATAATATTAATTAATATCCTAAAATTTGTATTGAAATGTGTTAACTCGTTTACTAACTATTAATCTAAAACCAAACTAAAATCATGCAAGTTAATAAAAAGTATATTGCATACTTTCTAAATGCTTGATGCTAGGTAGACAGTTTTATTTGGAGTGTTAAGCAAGATGCTCTTAAGCTGAGAAGAATTTATTATAATCGCATCAGAGATTATCAGTCGGAGGGGGTGATTTTTGCGGGTAAAGTCAGAGTGAAAAGGAATCAAAAGTTAGAAGTAAAAAATCCTTTTAAATTAAACAAAAATATTTATCTTAAGTTAGCTGTGCACATGCAGAAAATCGACTTCAACACAGGATGGCGTGAAATAGAGCCAGTTATTCTAAAGCTCCATCGGATTTTAGATACCGAAAGAACTTCTGAAGAGAATGTGTAAATCACAACCTTGGAATACAGCAGCACCTACACGTAACATTTTCTATTACTTGATTTTCGACATTCATCAATATTTGTTGTGTCTTTGCAAAAACAGAAAGATCTACAATATGTGTTTGGATAAAGAACACAACAACAATGCTCAGCTTTACATTGCGTACTAAAAGCAAGTTAGGTTGTTCTTAAGAGACAAGGTGATTAGGATTTAGATTATTAAGGGTTTTTATATTACCTTTAAGATTTTTGTTATGCGCAATAGATTTTAAATATCGCTAAAAACTTAAGAGGAGAGCAGCTTCTTCGAAAGCTCGTTGTCGAATGGGATAAATATCATATATTCTTGAGATTTATGATGCGCTTCTTTTCTTATCTCGTAAGGCCATTTCACTATTGATGGGATGATGTTAATAATATATTTTGCCTTCTAAAAAACAGGATAAATCCTACATTGAGCACAATAATCTTTCCAAGCTGAAAACACTAGGTAATAATTAATAAAAAGTTTGCTGAGATTTGATGTCAAGATTTCTTTATTTTCAAGAGATTTTAAAAGTTAATTGCAAATTCAAAAACTATTTGGTGTTAATTCAATATTCCCAACAAGCAATTCATTCAACAGAAATCATCATATCCCACAAAACCTTGTTGAAGATATCAACAATTATTTTTACATTCGTACACATCAAAAAAGATTTAATTTGTTAATGACTTTTATTTGGATGTTTAGGATACCTGCTGTACTTGAGAGATGTGCATGATAATCTGAAAGATAAAATAGTCGCTGCTTTCATTGAAGAAGTGCAGAAAGACAGAGATAATTACAAATCGGATTTAGATTTGCTATGGCGAATCTCAGAGATTTTCGCAAAGATTTTCAGCAATGAAAATAAAGATAACAGCGACACATACTTATTCTTAAGCAATGCGATTGTTGAAGATTCTAGACTCTTCTATTTGAAGAAGTTCTCTGAATGGTCGGAATCTTGCTCTTGCGAGGACTACATCCTGAATATCAAGAAACTACAGGAAGAAGAAACAGTTCGATTTGACAAATGTCTCACGAAATTCTCAGATACTCAGAAACAAATCAGCACACTCTTCAATTAAGAATTAGTGCTCAAGTATCGAACGACTCTTCTAAGCAAAGAGCAAGGGTTCACATAGATGCTGGAAAATAACAAACTGAAAGTACATTGTTTGGTCTCAAAATGGCATCATAAAGCATGCTTTAACATTTAATTGTTTGCTTGAAATAGATATTAGAGAATGTGTACTTCCTCTTCAAAGGGCTCAATGATGATTTTGAGGAGATCAAAGATAGCTTCAACGAGTGGGTGAAGACAATTGGTTAAGAAACATTCAAAGAAAAGCTTAATTCCTTGATTATCTAAGATCCAGCTGAACTAAAGAAGAAGAAATATGCCACTGTATACTTTGTTTCTGAATTGAAATATTTATTAATGAATTGACTATTTCTAATTTGTTTCAATAAAGGATCATGATTTCGTAGAGAAGATATTCAGAGATTTTGAAGAAATTAATGGAATCATTGCCACTACTTTCCATGATGATCCAATCTTCCACATGAGCTTTAAATCGGCTTTGAGCTCTTATTTAAATATCACTATTGAGGTAATTTGCAGCTTTTAATAACTGAGAAAAAATACTTTAACAAATTCATAATTGATAATTTTGTTGTTATATGATCACTTTAGGATTATGGATTGCCTGAACTGTTAGCAAATTACACTGATTTTACAATGAGGAAAGTGAGTTTGAGCTAAGAAGAATTAGAGATCAAGTTAGAGCAGATAATGAGCATCTTCAATCATCTCAAAGAGAAAGATATTTATTTAACATTATATTAGCAGCAATTAGCAGCCAGACTATTAAGCTAAGAGAATCTCGGTGGCAGTAAATATGAAGATGAGTGTCTCATGATAACTAAAATCAAAGGGATATGCGGTTAAGGATAAGAAACTAAGAATTTCGAGGGAATGATTAATGATATTAAACTCACTGTCGATCTCAAAAAGCAATTCATTGATCATCTCACCAAAGAAAACATCCCCAAAACACTTGAATTCTACGTGAAAGTTCTCCATGAAGCGAATTGGCCAGCATATAAAAATCTTCCAGTTGTGCTTCCTCCAGCTGCTTTTTAAGTCAAAGAATAATTCTCAAGTTTTTATTTGGCACTCAAGAAAAATCATAAGCTCTCTTGGATGACAACTCTTGGAAGTTTTGATATTAAAATGAATATTTCTAATGAGAAGAACTACTTGATGAGTGTTTCACCTATTTAGCTGTCGGTTTTACTACAATTTGAGAAAACTAACGAGAGTATTTCATTATCAGAACTTATCTAAGGAGCAGGCTTAGCATTAGAAAATGGTGCTGAATTCTAGAGAGAAATTGTCCCACTTGTAAAAATTACTTTTAAACAACAAGTGCTCATTTAAAGATTAATAATATTTTAATTTGAAACTTAGGTCGTGAAACGAGTGTTGCTATCATCGAAGAGAAAGAAAGAGGAGAAGAACGAAACTGAAAAAGAAGAGTCTTTTTCTTTCAACACTGATTTCACATATAAGACTAAGAAATTCACTACGATTGTTGAGGGTGTTTTCTAACGGTTCAAAAGAGGTACACCTAATATAAAAATTTAGATAATTGTTAACAAACAAACAAAATGTGTTATTTTATGAAAAGATATTGTAAACGAGAATAGAGAACATGCAGTCGAAGCAACAATTGTAAGAGTTATGAAATCTAGAAAAACACTCCTTTTCAATGAGCTCATAGTCGAAGTCTAATAGCTTATGAGGAAATTTTAGACGACAGTGGCATAAATCAAAAGGCGAATCGAATCCTTAGTTGAACGTGAATACATTGAGAGAGACAAGAATGATATTAATTTATATCATTATAAGTCTTGAAAAAAGGATCCTCGATGCACTCAAGAAACTCATTATTTAATTTATTTTTCAGTTTAATTCTTTACAAGAACAATCGATAATCACATCAAAAATGTATGTACATCTCCAAAAGTATTTTAATAGTTTAATAAGTTAGAATTGTTATTAAAAAAAACTTCTTTCTTGAATTTTATTGCATTAACTCTTGTTTCGTATATCCTTTGAACTAACCAAGAACTAAACCAACAGGAGAAGTATTACCTTAAATATTAGAGGGTTTATGGAGTGATTATTTTTTAAAAAAATTATTCTATTTGAGAATTTTTTTTTCACTCTCTAGCGAAGCTCATTAGTTTGTTCTAAAAGGATAATTATTTCAGAAAAATTGCTTATTTTCGGTCTAAAATAGGATTTATGTTCTTTGATTATATATTTGAAATTATTATTTTATTATCCTTTTAAAGTTAATTTAATACATAAATTGTTTTTAATTCAAATGTTCGTATGTTTTAAAAGTCAAAATGATGTTAATAAATCAACTTTGAAGAAGTTTAAATACATTTTTATAATCATTATCCATTAAGAAAGTTTTAGAGGTTAACTCTGAGATTCTATTTGATTGGCTGTTCTTAGTTTTCAGAGACATCTGGCATTTAATTGTTAATAGCACCTTCACTTTGTGTGAAACTCTCTGCGCTTGTTGAGTTGAAAGTTGGGTCGAAAATGCTAAGGAGTGTATTTGCAAGTCTGTAACCACCAAGAGCGAGTTATTCCTTGATGACAATGTAAGCCAATGCGTCGAATTCAGGTGTGATAGCATTTGTTTTTTGAGTGAAAGGATAGATAAAGTTGTGAGCAATGTCAAACGATTCTTGAGCCCAAACATCAGGAGATGAGATGTTAACTCTATTTCCGAAGTAGCTTTGAGGGAACTCCTAACGATAACTGCTAGCCATCTCAGAAAGATGAGTGTAGTTTTCTAGGTTGAGAGGACGGTTGAAAGAGTCAAGACGAAGAGCACCGCTGTCGAAATAAGAGTGGAGGATCATCAGGGTGTTATTGAGAAGCATGATTTTCTCCTTGTTTCCACCAAGATCACCAGTAGGGTAAGTGTAGTTATACATGTTGACGTTGTGCAAAGGTTGATGCATATCACCAACGATGTGGATCAGAAGTCTCATCATAATTGCTTATTAAACTGAAATACCAGAAGGGTTTTCAGGCTTCAGATCATAGTTCATTGAAAGTTCTGAAATAGCTCTTTTAACTGCTTAGATGCTCTAGTTGACACTCTAATCTTCACTCAGTATCACATAAAGGCCCTATGGATTTTCAGGCTTGTCATAGAAATGCCAGTTATACCAGAAACTCATTGCGTTGTCCTTGATATCATCAGCCCAACTTGCAGCTTGGACAAAATCTTGGCTTCTTGCATCGCACAATGGGCTTATTATTGTGACGTACTTTTCAATTTAGGCAAACAAAGTTTCGTTTCTTGCCTTAATCTCCTATTTTGCAATTTCAGCAGTCATCATGTGACCACCATCCCACCAGCAAGACACACCGGCAAGCAATACCAAGAAGCAAATGAATAATTTTGCCATTTTAGGAAAATATCTTTCTTTCTTTTTTCTTTTTGTTTTGTTTATTAAAAATTAAACTTTAGGTAATAACTAGTGTTTTTTCACCCCCCCCTAATAAACCTAATCCCTCCCTACAGATTTTTCTTATCTAAAACTTAATTTTCTCCCTGCGATTTTTTCAACTGAATATTCTTTTATTAAAATTTAAGGCAACTAGATCCAAAAGAACCAATTTAATCACTTAAATTTTAGCATTTATTATTTATTTTGGGCATATTCATTTCTTCTTCTTATTACAAGCTTCCATTGTTTACAAAATGAAAAGCAATTTGTTAATTACAAATCTTAAGTTTATTTTCTCATTAGAGACACAAAATATCTGATCTAATCAGCGAGAAACTATCCCAAGGATGATTGGATAATTTACATATAAACCTAACCAATCAAAGCTAAAATATACTGACAATACATTAACTAAATTTTTGATATTTCTCGAACAATTTCAAACTTTTTTCCTTGAAGTTTTATATCTATTTTTCTAATTTAACTAAATAAAAGCAAGAAGTTCTCGTTGCTTCTATATCTCATTGTCTTCAATTTCTTTTATGCGCTCAAGGAGTGAATTTTATTTATTCGCTGAAGTTGAAATAGGGGGAAAATTAACTGATTTATTTTACCCTCTCTGATATTCACTCAAATATTTCACTGGACTTAAAGATTATACTTTTGAAGTTGGCTAGAAATCAGAGGATGGTGTTTTCAACTGTCCCTTATACATTTTACTGGGAGGTATATTAGAAAAAACAGAGTTGTTGTCTCTTGTAGAAGTTACATCGTTTTTAAAAAATGACTCAGGATTGATTTTCAATGTATTTCCTACATTCCCCCAATTCACAGCTTTGCCTCCTTTGGTTTATTCTGAAAATACTTCAGCTCCATCACTTGCTGGAGGCCTTTTAAAAAGTGCTGTACTATAACTATTAGTACTTGGTTGAAATGATCTAGGAGCATTTGATCTAATTGACGAAGGGATCCGCATATCTTAGGACACACTAACTTTTTTAACTTAAGTAGGTGGGCTTTCTTCAACGCCGGATTAATCAAAGTCTCTTTCTGATGTTGTGTTTAGTTACGCTCCATTACCTGGTAGTCTTTTAGCAAATGCTGCTAATGCTCCATTTCCAACAGACGATTAAGCTGATGCTTTGCTTTCTAGATAGTGAAATGTAGAGTTACTCATTTTCTTTCTTAGTTTCAAAATATCATCTATTTCCATAAATTCATACAATGCCTCCATTTTATCATAATTTGTGATCAATTTAGGGTTTTCCAAGAAAAAGGCATAGCTTATTTTCTCTAGAGAACTCACGAATTCAGTAAAATGCATTTCCTTGCTGCTTGCTAATTTATCTCTATTTGGACCCATCGATCTTCCATAAATTTAGTTTAATACACTTATGTCCACTTACTCATTCATGAGGCTAAACTCATTGCAAAAAAGAATGTACTGTTGTAAGTTTATGGTAAACGCTATTCTATTGGATTGCTGGTCTGAGCTTCTCTCAGGTATCGGCTCCAAATAAAAGTTAGATTTCTAATTTGAATGTAATTTATTCTATCCGTCGTTGAGTTTAGCATAGTTATTAAAGATCAATCGTAAGTTCCTGTAGCGCTTTTCTCTGTGATCTAATACATTTTTGAACATCATTGAAGGTTGCACATCTTCAAATACAAACTATTCTTATTACTAGCTAGATTATTTTATTTTCTCTTCCATTTCTTTTTTCATAAACTCCATTAATTCCTCCATTCTAGATTTCTCTTTTTGCTATTCCTCTAAGATCTTAACAGCAATCATCTCTTGAACTTATTTTTCTAAATCTAATCTAACTTCTTCCATGGCTTTTCGCATCCTTTCCGCCTTGGCTTCTTCGCTTTCCTGTTTTAAAACCATGAATTTTTTATTGTAATAATAAAAAAAATGAAAGCTAATTATTTTTTTACTTTTGGAGGAACGACAGGAGGAGGAGCTTCTTCTTCTACAGGAGGGCTTGGAGGTGGATTTAATAGTGCTTCTTATTTTAAACGTTTTTCCTCTTCATATTTGAAAAGATCGTCTTTAAGGTAATTCTACACTTTTTCTATTGCTATTTTATGCAAATTCACTGTTCCCTCTTCAACAATAGCTTACTTTTAGTTACTTTAAATAGGAGCCTTAACTACATTCTTAACCTAAACTACAGGGGGAAAGCAGCCAGCCACATCTTTCTTTCTAATTTATTCAGTTTTATCCTTCGAATAACCGTTGTTGAGAGAAAAATACCTCGATAAATTTTTAAATACATTTTTCGCTGATTGTAGCTAGTTATCATACATTTAAAGTCTCTTTTTGACTATCTCCTCACGAGTATCGTTGACTTGTTCCATTTTAGACAACTGAAAATCGTAGGAATCGTAATTAAAAGAGTTCATTTAGAAACTACGCTTGTCATAATACTTTGACATTTCTTAGCCTTTTTCACAAATCATCCTGAGTCCTTAAACTAAGTATTTGATTTCTTCTTTTTTATGTAAAAAACTAATATCAACAGAGAGACTTCCGACTATAGCATCAGAAGAGCCTAATGCTCCTAGCGATGAAAATATATGCCGAGGGATATTAAGAATTGTAATTTTCTCTGTGACACTTAAATGCAATTTGAAGGTAGATTAAATCCCAAAGAGATCATGAAGTTGCTAGCAAGCTAAATCAGGATGAATGTAAGATCTGCTTTCTCCATCGAAAATTTCACTATCAGGTACACAAAGGGTCAGATTGAAATTTCCATATTCAAATTAAGTCTGCTAAGATCGTTCTTCTCCTTCGATATTTTCTTTTTATTCCTCTTCTCCTCCGCCTGCTTCATTTATTTATCCTCCTCCAGGAGTGTCTTGTATTGTTTTAATTCCCCAAATGCGAATATACTAAAGTGGTGAAATCATATGCATTTCAGCATTTGCTAAAGCAATTTCGGACACAAAATATTCCACATTACTTTTCTCAAGTTCATTCATTTTTTACAGATTGATACTTTCTAGCAATTAAAGTGATAGTGCTACTCTGTAGAGCTTAGACGGATCTGTACTGTCTCGTAGAGAATTTAGAATATCAAAACGTACCTCAGGCGCAGGACATAAAGGAGCATATGCTGTTGAAGGGATATCGTTTCTTTTAATGATAATATTCGCAGATTCGAAGCCACCTCCAAGCAGTTTGGTGCTGTGAAAAATAAAGAAGTCAATGTCTTTTAGAAATGAATTAGTAATGTTAATTCGTTCTCTTTGAGCTAATTGTGTGATATCAAGGATCAAATATATTTTGATCGAAGGATTAAGAACTGCCATCTCAGCTCTCAGCCCAAGAACAGTTTCGATGATTTCTTAAAGATTGCTAACTTTCTAGCCATTTGAATTGGACACAGCTGAGAGACTCACAATATGCAAATCACTAACTTCAGCAGTTTCTGATATTTGTTCAGCAAGCTTCTTTGGTGATAACTCATTAGTAATCACATTCGGTTTATCTTCAATAGGGTGCATGCAGCAACCATAATATTTCCATGGAATGACATTGCAATAATTCTCACTTTAGCTCACATAAACTTGAACTTTACCTGGCGGAGAAGCAGGAACTGAGCTATCTTAAGGTTTTTAACCTCCTTCTCGATTTGTTGGGCAATTAACTCTCAATATCTATCCAAGCATAACATATGGAGATATTTCATGCGACCCACATTCAAAAATTGAGTAGTTCTTGTTATTCATCCCAAAGAATTCAAGGATTGTCGTGACACTAAATGCAAATAGATTATTCAAGATATTGCCATCAAATGTGTTTCTCTATTATCTCTGAACAAGATGTTTGCGCAATTTAAGTAACGTTTCTTCAATCGGTTTATAGAGTCTAGCTGTTTATCCCATATCACAAGAAACAGTACACATCTCCCCAAAAGGTGTGTCGATTCTATCAGCATACCCAATCATTTTCTCGACTATCTCATCTACGTTTAGCTCGCTGTTCGCCATACTTTAAAACAAGTCCCTTTGATTCTTAAATAATTCAGTCCAGATTTGGTGAATCCTTCCCCTCGATTTCTTGTCATCAAAAGGGGTTATATTTTTCCCATAATGTGCATCTAATCACACAGAAATTAATCTTTTGGTTTGACAAAATGCTATTTCAATTGTTAAAACAATTACATTTTCATTTTTTGTTTTTCCATCAAGCAATGTTCCAATACTCTTCGATTTAGTAGCCTATGCTTTAATATGGCTATTCTGTTGCATGAATCAACTTTTTTTTTATCTAACAAGCAAACTGTAAATAGTGAGGTTAATTAAATACAAAAAACAAGTTAATTTTCCATTGTAACTCCAATTCTTTAGTAAATCTATTTATTAGTTTGAATATCAGATTGAATTGCGAAAAAACTAGACTAATCTTTGGTCCTCCAAATTATCTAATTGAGCTTCATTAAATAATATAATATGAAACAAAATGAATTGTATTATTTGTTTATTGAATTTAGATAGGAGTTCTATTCTTAAGATATTACAGGGAGATATTCCTGCTAAGATAAGATAACAGAATAGATACCAACAAACAGAAAGAGTTATTTCGAGAAACTATTCTAACTCTAAACCTCTTTTTACCTGGAAAAAGTCTTATCTTTTTTTGGAATCAAACTTGTATCTTGAATTCCATTTTATTTTTCATTGTTTTGTGCTAATAATTTTTTTGTTCAAACTAACCTACTACTTATCTGTTAATTGCCTCTCCTAAATAGTCAGCACTTCGAGCTTTAATTCTTAGGAAGAATTAATTTTACGAGCAACATTAAAAGGAGAGGGAAAGAATTGAAAGACGATAAATAATAAAATAAAAAATACGAAAAAACACAAACTTAATTTTAAAAAAAGTACTAGACATTATAAGGACAACACATGAGTGCAACAGCAGCATCTGTGTCGAATCTTGACAAGTAAATTGCATAGCTCTACTAATGCAAACATCTCTCAGAAGCGGAAATTAAACTTCTTTGTGAAAAGGTAAGCATTTTTCTAAAATTGGAAGGAAATGAAATGTATGCAATGAAAACCAACATATTATGAGATATGAGAGGAAAAAATGAATCCAAAAATAAGGTTATTTATATTCATTACATTATTGTCAATTTAGGCAAAGGAGATTCTAGGCTAAGAGTCGAATGTGCAGCCTGTGAGAGCACCTGTTACTATTTGCGGAGATATTCATGGATAATTCAATGATTTGTTGGAATTGTTCAAGATTGGTGGTAAGCCACCTGAGACTAATTACTTGTTCACTGGAGATTACGTTGATAGAGGTATATTCAATTATCTTTACTGTTATTGAAGCATTCATTTATCTTTTGTTAATCTAAAGGTTATAGCTCAGTGGAGAGTGTGAGTCTGCTATTTGCGTTAAAGGTTAGATATCCAGATAGAATAACTTTAACTCGTGGTAATCATGAAAGCAGAACAACAACTCAAGTCTATGGTTTTTACGATGAATCTGTCCGCAAATATGGCAATGCTAATGTGTGGAAATATTTCACAGAGGTATTCGATTATCTCCCATTGACAGCTCTAGTCGAGAATAAAATATTCTCCCTTCACGGTGGGTTATCTCCTTCCCTAGACACTCTAGACAATATTAGATAACTCGATAGAGCTTAAGAAATTCCCCAGGAAGGACCTATGTGTGATCTACTTTGGTCTGATCCTGATAATATCAGCGGTAAATTGAAAACTTAATCCTCAAGGAAATAACTTGAAATCAACATTTATTGATTTTGTTAGGATGGAGACACTCACCAAGAGGAGCAGGTTTTATCTTCGGTCAAGAAATATCAGAGCAATTCAATCACACAAATGATCTCACAAAAATCGCTAGAGCCCATTAACTTGCTATGGAGGTATTTCAAATTGAGAAAAATAACAAAATATCGTTTCTTAATTGTTTGCTTTTTAAAATCCTTGACACATAGGGTTATCTCGAATGGCATGATAAAAACGTTGTAACTATCTTCTCTGCTCCTAACTACTGCTACAGATGTGGAAATCTTGCTTCGATCATGGAAGTAGACGAGCACATGCGCACGACTCTGTAAATAATTTTGTTAAGTTTAATTATTTTATCTAATTTTAAATCTTTTTGAAAAACAAAAAAAGTTTACAATTCGATCAATCTCCAGAACAAGAAATAGATACCATCGAGAAGAAGAGAGTTCCTGATTATTTCCTTTGAGCTAGATTCATTTAGCTAATTGATTTACGTTGTGTTTTATGTTCTTTTTACCTGCTTCATTAATTGTAAAGCTTCTTCAGTTTCATTATCAAAAATATCAACGATTTTTCTTCTTTTCTTCTTCTAAAGTGTCTTTTTTAAACCTAGCCACTTTAGTTAACTCTAATTACAAAAATGAGCAAATAAATAAACTAAAACTATAAATGCCGATAAATTAACATAAAACTGATTTGAAGATAATATAATTAAGTTATTAGAATATAATAATTATTTGATATTAAACTGTGATTTAATTGGTTCTTAGTTTGATTTTTTTAGTTCAATTCTATTTCTGAGGAAGGTTGTAAAAAAAATACGAACATCAAAATGAAATTATTCAAAGAAAATCACTAAGATCTTCTTCTTCCTCATGATCTTAATTGTTCCCATCATCTTTTTCAACTTTTTCTTCTTATTTACCTTCTTTTCCTTGTCCATTTGAGCTTAAGTCCTTCTCATTATTGGATAGCTATTCATTGGGTTTAATTCTTTTCTAATTCTCTGGTTAAAATTTTGAAATATCTTATTTCGATTTCTCTTAAGCACTTGGTGAGATATCATAATTATAATTTTATATTTTGAATGTCTTTTTAACAATATCCTTGTTGCTTACGAAATCCATACCAACTTCAAACTTTTCTAAGTAAGCACTTCACAAAATAGAACGAAAAAAAAAAGAATGAAAAATATTACAATTTATTAATAAGAAAAAAACATAAATCATCATTTATGAAAGCATAATAAATTATTACGAGTATTTTATGTCATTTTTGAGGAACTGATAGAAAGATGTGATTTGAAATTTGCATTCTTGTTCTAAATTTTAGGATTTATCTTCAGAATGTTCATTCAGCCCTATGTACATAACTTGAATTTTTCTGAATGAAACTTAAGTTTTCGTGAAAAATTAAGGCCAAGGGCAGAACTCAACTCCTTTTGGTCTTGATTCTGATAGACGTTAGATTAAAGTTAAAATCTTAACTTTTGAAGAATTCATGAATTCCTCGAATTCCTTATCACTAGCTGAGGTCTTGCCGTTCTCAGGAAAGTAAAGGCCATATTCAATAAATTTTGAGTATTTCCCTACGAAATCATAGTTAACTAAGAGATCTTTGTAGTGTTTGTACTGGTACTTCACTTCCTTCTAGATCAGATCATTAGCCTCACTGGATAAATTGGGATAAATGTAAGTCAAATAAAACAATATTCCTTGAAGGACATTCACACATAATGCACAATAGACTTAACAAAAATAATAAATATGTAAAACAAAAACAAGCAGATTCTATAAAACTACATTTTCTCATGAAAATATGGAATTTGAAAACAAAAATACTATTTTATCTTAGAAAAAAGAATTACTGAAGTCGCTGTTTGATGATGTAAAGAGTGATTTCCTTTACTCTCTCAGTTGAGTTGTATTCTGGGAAGCACGATGTCATCACATTCATGTAGATTGTTAATGCCCTTTCTGGTTTTGGGTAAAAATGTCAAGTGAAAGGAGATTTAATAAATTTTTGAAAAAAAATTACATTTAGGAGTTCGAATGCTGGAATATTCATTCAGAAGAACTAAAACATTAGTAAAATCCCAACTCGAATAGTAATAGAAGAAGGAGTCAAGTAGTTGATTCGCTTCGTAATTTGGAAACATCTGGCATATCTTAGCCATCATTATTGCCCAGCTGATTCCACCTAGAAACCCAACTGAATTCTCATAGATTCCTTTCGATTAAGCCCATAATTTTATGAATTTTAAGGCAATTTAGAAATTCTTTATGTTTGGGACACTTCTTATGATGGCTTGATTGCATCGTCTTCCACTTAAAGAGAGAATATCTTTCTCTTCCATACCTTCGAGGAGTTCATCGTTTACATACTCTTCGATAGTTGGAGGAAGTGAAGGAAGCTGTAATTGAGCGAAAGAGATATCAATATCTTGATCTTTATAGACAAATGTTAAAATAGGCACTTTAGCTGTACGAATATTAATTAGCGAACGGACATGAGGATTGGCTTAGAAAATTTTAAATAGATCTTCCTCGAAATGAGGGTTCCTTTCGATAAACTTAGGACATGTGCAGACCATGTCAATATCTCCTTTTCTGGAACTCACACCAAGAACTGATGATCCAAATGTCAGAAGCTTAGCTTAAAACTACCAAAAACGCAATAAAATATTAATCACAGCAGAATTATGTTTGGATTTTTTCATTGAAGTATCTCTTTCTAAACAACTTTTTTTCTAATATTTTGATGAATAATAGAAATATGCATGTGAATTACTTTCTTGCTTTCTTTAGCTGGGATGTGAGCTTCATTCATTGCAATATTTACACTCCAATTCGTGACTATTTCTTACAATTCCGTTACAATAGATGTTTTCTTTTGCTCTGTTTCCTCAGTCCCAAAAAACGGTTTCATCATATTGCTAATTTCCTCTGATTTCTCTCTATCAAGTTTCCATCCTTTTTGTGTGTTACACACAGCTCTAGGAGTCCTCATTGCTAGAAGTTCAGCCTCAGAAAAATTAACTTTAGCATATTTGGATTCAAACTCCTCTTGATGATGCTTCATTGGATAATTTGATTGCTAACACAAATTTTGATACAAAAGGGAATTTCCTCAATCAGTATCTTCTTTATTCTTGTCTGAAAATAAGTTTGAATTTTTTCTTTAGTTTTGCTTTAAAGTCCAACTCATTTAAGAATACTGAAATTATCTTGTAAGTTCTTTAGTTATTTGCTAAACCAACAAATTCATTTATCCAAGCAATTTTAACATAAATAAAAATTATTTATTTATAAATATTACTTAATTGTTGTTGCTAGATGAAGACCCTCAAAAAACGCAGTTCAACTGTTTACAAATTAGAAAAAAACTATGAATAAAATCCAGCTGGGCAATTTTTCAATGTTTTAAAACCTCCAGTAGCTGCAAGAATCTTTATTGATGTTACTCTTTCAAATGAATGAAACTATGGACTTTGTAGAGCATTTTTAGATACACATAACGCATATCTGCTATTTTTCAATAAAATCCTCCAATTACATTTTGTAGATATGCAAAATAATACAGATTCATAACCTATTACAATAGATTACCTTATAAAATATTAACGAGATCAGAGACCTAGATTTAAAGTACATGCTATTTTCTTTTTAACTCCATTTCAACAAATGATAAAACAACATGCAAACATATTTTATGAAGTTACATTTACTTAGATAACACATTTTATTATAATTTCCTATTAATAAATGGATTTTTTCAAGAAAGCTGGTCTTCTTTTAAAAGAGAAACTTTTGAAATTTGATCTAAAATAATCTTCATTCTTCTCCTTTGCTCACTTAAAAATACGCTCTTTTGTAAAATATTTAAAGGAAAACTAAAAAATTGAAAAATTTAACAAGGAGCGTTTTCTGATTTGGTAATGAATGCCATTAAAGTTTGTTCAATAAAACCAAAAATATACTTACAAAAATGGAATAACTCCTCATTATTCTTGTTAATTTAGTTTTTATTTTTATTAAGAATTCCAAGATCAGGGCAATTTTTATTTAGTTTACAGTAATAAAAATTTTTTCTTTAGGATAAAAATACAATTACATACAAAACTTGCTAAGAATTGCACTTTTCAAGAATCTCTTTTACTTAAACCGCAGAAAAAAAGGTTCTTTGGACATAAAACATTCATTTCGAAGTTTATCAGTGTTAAAGAAACTATTTGTCTGCCTGTCTCATCATCATATCATTATTAGCTGCTTGGCGAAGCATCTATGAAATAAATTACTCTATATTTTACCTCAGTTTTATGAATAAAGATATCATTAATAAAATAAGCACAAGAAATGGAATTTATGTTTTAGATCTTAAAAATAAAGGCCAAGCAGAAGATTCAGTAATCAATTCATGTAAGAACTCCTACTTATTAAATGATATATTTGACATTTTTAAGTTTTCTAAATGTCTTCCAATCCAAGTTACTTTCTCAAAAATAAAGGCAATTTAAAGAATCGTTTGAGCGTTTGAAATTATCTAAGAACCTCTCAATCGTAAGAGGGTAAAATACTGGGAAGATAAATCACTGTGTGTAATGGCATAAAAAAGTGTAATTCAAGTTCATTAAAAAAAGAACCTAAGAATTTAATTTAATTAAATTAATTAAAAAAAAAGTAAACACTAAACAATGCAATAATATTAAAAAAATATAAACAAATTCAAGCCTCAAAAAAGATTCAATCATAAAAGTAAAGCTGCTGCTTTCCATCCTAAAAACTATAAAGAGAAATACTTTTGCTTAAAAATCAAAAGTTACTTCAACTCAATGCTCAACTCTCTAGACTCAACAGTCAGCTCAACTTCGACTTGCTCTTCAGTGAAAGAATAAAATATTAAACCCCGACTACATCTTGATATAAATTATATCCTAGAGGCTTCCAAAGATCCTCGTGATAAATGGGAATAGCTAGAATAAAATATAAATGAATGGCTCGATGAATAAAATATTTATATTGTCGATCCAATTTTAAAGAAAAAGGAATATTATTAGTCTCTTAAACAGTTTGCCATTGAAGAATAATTGAGAGATGAACACCATAAGACATCTCTTGATACGTCTCCTAAAAGAATATCTGGCTTGAAATTAGATATTGAAATTAATTGCCTCCAGTAAAGAAGAGGCAGGCTCTCTCATGGAATTTATCCTTCTTCTTCTTTTTGAAGATAATTTAATCACTGTGAGTTCCCTTTACTCTTTAAGATTCTTTAACTTCTTGTTCTCCATCACATATTCCTTCATGAGATTAGTTAACAAGCAAACCTAATAATGTTACTTCTAATCTACTTTAAATAAACAATTGTTATTTTAATTTTTACGTTCTCTATTTATTTTTCAGATTTAAACACTTAAATCAACGAAAAACTTGTATTTATTTAAAAAAAGCTTCTTCATTTTCAAATGGCATAATACTCAAGGTAGTGATTTATCTTAGAAACCCTTCGAATTTGAGAATTTTATAATTTTGCTTATTTTAATGGTAAATTGTAAATTTTTCATTATTTGAACATAACTTTATTAACTCTAAGGTGATCTAAAAGAAAAAGAAAATAGTTATATAGCTTATCAATTCAGCAATGAATTGAATTTTTTCCTGCTGAATGTATCGTTTAGAAAGGGAAGTAATTTGAATTTTACATTTTGCGAGATGAATTAATATAATTGCGTTATTACTGATTAGAATTGATCTTTTGCTGCAATTTTCAGTTATTTTGAGGCTAATTTTTTTTAACTTTCTGATGAAAAACAAAAAAAAAACAATATCTTTATTCCAAAAAGGTGAATTTCATAACCCAACTAATTACCTTAATATTTACATAATTTTACATAAATTCTTTCGAAAACTAAAATTTCCCTCCATAAAGGCTATTATCAAATTAATTTGTACAACATCAGATCGAAAGAATCATTAAAGATTAACCACCCCACTCACAAGCTGCATAATTCGCTCCTAAAAATTTGTTAATTTCCGAACATATTATTTCCACAGATTTCATCAAAAGAAACGTAAAAATGGAAGTAGCAGCTATTGAATAGCTTTATACTTAGCTAATATAACTCATTAAGTAACTCTAAGCATGCCCTTCTGCCGAAGCATCAAATCAAGAGAAAAAAGCTCTCCATTAGCTTTTCTTTATTTTTGGAAACTAAATGAGTCGCTCCCTCTAGCTCCTTGACTAAAAAGCAATTTCATAATTCACCTGCTAACAAATGTAGCAAACATATCCTATTACAAGAGTCTATAAAGTCAACGAAGGTCCTCGATCTGTGCTTGTCTTCATAAGCGAAAATGGAGCTAAATTCTGCAATTGCGAGGAATTCTCCAATAACATAATTTCTGATTCATACTCCATCATATGTTCACATATTCTCTCAGCTCTTCTGGCGGATGCATACACTTAAGTTGATATAATCGAGATAGATTTAGCTAAATTCATCAATATTTCTTCATCCTTCAGTTGAGAGAGACAAATTAAAAAAGATCATAAGTGTTCAAACTAGTAAACTAAATTTTCCTAAAAAACTAAATGTAATTGGATACCTGACACTAAATATTAAAAAAAGGATTCAAGAATTAATAAATCTAGTAATCAAATAGAAATGTAAATTATTAATGCATTATTTTTGGAGAATATCTATCTACTGACTAAGAAAAGAACTAATTGATTTTAACTTCAAAATATTCAAGCATCAAATTTGTTTAGATGTTGTAATGTAATATGTGCAAACTAAAGAAGAAAAGTGAAAAAATACAGTTAAAAATTATTCTCTTCAATCATTTATTTGTTGCTTGTTATTCACTAACAATCCAATCAAACAGCTTAAGTTCTGTAAATTAATTCATTAACATTTTCACAATGCTCTAATTTGAAGTGAAACATATTGGTCTTTGATGTATTTCTTGAAAAAAGATACATTCATATTACATAAGTGATTGTTGTTGATTTATCTCCTTGCATTCTGAGATAATCCCTTTGAATAAGTGATTCAATGCACTATTTTATCATAGCCTAATCAGGCACAAACAGCTGACTCTACGCAATCTTCACAACCTCAACAGACAATTCACTAATTCCCATTTTTCTTCTAGATTTCATTATTTTCACAATTAAACTTTCCACGACATATTTACGTTCTAAGCATACTTATTCGATAGTCTGGTTGTTTTCAGATTTACTCGATTCTTTCTTGATGACATTCACATTAACTCTGAAATTCTTCGAAGTGAAATTATCGTTAAAGGTATATTCACTACTGCCTTCTTCACATTTGAGAATCTTCATTTGTCCCAGCGGATTTAAGTGATTCTAAAAAAATAAAAGGGAGAAATTAAGTTTTAAAAGCAACAATTACAGATGATCATTCATGACAATTGGAAATGCTATTCCAAACATGTGAATTCTGAATTAGAATTATAAAATAAAAACATCTTTAAGTACTTTGAAGTCTTCGAAAGGTATCTACAAGGCTTATGAGATTTCCTAGATACTATATGAGTCTTTTGTATTAAACAGTAGAAGTATTGCCATTTGAATATTAGATACAACTAATTCTTTTTTGATCGTGTAATTTGCTTTGAGTATCGATCTGCCGTGAAAACTCATCCATTTTATCCTTCTTCCTTTAAACTTCCCTGAATAATATTTTTCAAATTCCACTAGATAAGGTTCAAGTGAAGGAGGCATTTTTGCTTGAATCGGCTATTATTTAAACGGCCAGCTCCCACAAGTCAACACTTTAATATCAAAATCTAGAGCATTGAATGGACCTTTGGCGTTCAGTTATTTCATTTATTATGCTTTGAACTCATTGTAGTATCCAGCTGAAAGTGAGAAATCTAGAATCATTGTTTCTAATTTCTTTGAGTAAACTGCACCACATTCGAACTTAAATTTACTCACTAGCAGCTTTTCGGTAGCTTCATCAAGACTGCGGTCACTCAATAATCGATGAGATAATTTTTTTTAATAACTATTTGAGAAAATATCTTTATCTCTGACTAACACAAACAAAGCAAGTATTTCTTAAATAATCTCTTCCATTTCGGATTCTCCTTTCGATTAGAAGCTTCTTTAGCATCCTTCATCGATGTATAAGTTCAATTATTCCACAATAAGGCCACTTTAATTCATACCTGATTCAAGAGAAGCCTAGACTTACCTATTTAGATAAAAAACACAAAAAAATAAGAATAATTTAACATTTCATTATCATAAGTATTTTCTAAATAATAAATTGTCTTAACCTCTCAATCTCTGTTAGATCCCCATAAGTTACATGATTTGCGAAAGATTTTGCAACTAAAGCCAACGCTTTTTTACGAAATACAAAGAGATCTTCAATGTAAACGTTTGATGAAAGATCTTATCGAGTTGCAAGCTAACTGGATCTTGTAACTATATATTTATTAAAAACTTAAAGAAATGCTTAGGTTGATTCAGGCTTGTTCAAGAAGAGTCCATAGGCTTTTGAAAAAACATCATAGTCATCAGAATCAGCCCAGCTAAACAGTCCTTTTTCGGTATTTTCAAGAAGTGCTTTTGTTTAATCTTAAATGTATCGTTTATAGAATATTTTATCTAGTTTGGGTAATGTAGATTAGCATAGCAACGATAGCGCTCTCTTCTTCTCCTCTTAATACCTCTAATCTGTGCTGATGACATACTCCTTTGGAGTGAGTTCCAGTATCAAACGTTGACTTTCTTCAGCAAAGAATTTATCTGCACTTTCTAAAAATGTTTTCTCGAAATTCTTTTCATAGATTTCATATTAAGCGATATATTCATACTGGACTTATCTTGAATAAGGGTTGCTTTTGTGGACATTAGCCTTCATACCCAATGAGAGCTAATTGAAAAAGAAAAGGGGGAAAGAATCAACGAACAAAGTTGTTTGTTTGTGCTAAATGAATTTACAATCATTTGAAGAATTTTCTGAATATTTCTCTCCTCCAATGTGAATTCAGCTCGCTAATTATTTATCATTTAAAGAATAATCTCTAACGCTCTTAAGTAGACGCTGCTCTTGGTAACTAAGAGAGCATTCGCGAATACTTCATGACCTAGGACGAGGATAGGAGGCAGATTCTTTGTATGAACAAAGTTATTGTCGAGATATAAGAATACAGCTTTTAGAATGATGATAATTTGTTTGTATTCTGTCCAGGAGTTTACTATTTTTGTTAGAATCTACTCTTCTGAATCAAAGGAACCAATGGAGGACAGCATTTTAACAGCAAGCTTCTCGAGAACTCCTTTGAGTTTCAAATATGCTGTCTCGCCGTGGCCGTAAAAAGTTAATAAATATGCATGGTGATAGAGTTCTTGATAGGATAATGTATGAGTTTTTTTCTCGTAAATTGCTTGAATCGCGGTTTCGATTTCCTCCCATGATTGAAGCGCTTTGGGGTCTTTGTAGGATAATGTTGTCTGTGGAGAATTTGACATTACTTATGGTACAACTGCTATATTTTTGGAAGCAGTTTCTTTCGAAGTAGCTGCTTGACCTACTGTACTCATGCAAATAAATAATTTAAACGAATTTGTTTCGATATTGTTTTTCCGATCAGAGTCTCTTGCTTTTTATTTGGTTGTTTTTTTTTTGGAAATTGCATTTAAAAGAAATAGAGTTTTATGAATTTTTTAGTTAATTTTAAATTTAGCATTATGAAGGTTTGCTAATCTTGAATTGATTTTCTTTTAAATGACAAGCTAAAAGGAGTAATAATAGGTTTTAAGTCAATAACAAAAATCAAATTGTGATGGAAATAATCAAAAGCAAAGGAGAAATAATCCTATTTCTTAAATAGAAGTAAATTCATAGAATAGATAAATATATGATTTGATCAGACTGACAGGATCTTATTCTTGAAGAGAAAGAGAGAGAGACATAGAAAAAAGATGTGAAAAAAAAATAGGAAATAGGAAAATAATTTGAAATTTTTAAACAAACAAATAAAAATAAAAAAGTAGACAGAAAAATTCACAAGAAATATGTAACTGCGATATTTCGGGAATCTTATTCCTCCTGCTGATGGATTTCAGAAAATAACAAGTGTAGCATGGTCACCAAACAACAAGCGTCTCGCTGCTTGTACTGCTGATAGGGTATGATTGGGTTATTTTGGGATTTTAGAGGAGTTTTGATGTTCAATAACGTTTGATAAAGATTGTGGTGCTCTTCGATGAAGAAGGGAATAGAAAAGACAAATTTTAGACTAAAGCGTAGGATAAGGTGAGTAGATGAGGATAGTTCTTGGATAATAACTGTTTTAAAACATTTTGTTTGCTTAGGCAACAAAATCGTACATTGTTAGGGCAGTAGCATTTTCTCCAGACAACGAAAAAATAGCAGTCGCTTAATCAGACAACATTGTGTACATCTACAAGATAGGAACCGAATGGGGAGACAAAAAATCAATTTGCAATAAATTTCCTACTTCATCGTCTGTGACTGCTCTTGTTTGGCCGAGAGAGCGTCCTGGAGAAGTGATATTTGGGTTAGCAGAAGGAAAAGTCAGAGCTGGAGTTCTTCGTTCGAACAAAGTAAACAAAAAAAAACAAATTATAAATCTTTAATATTTTGTTCTGATTTATCATACATATTTGGTTGTTTACAGTCTCAAGTGATGTACTCTACAGAGAGTTATGTGGTAAGTCTAGCAAGTTGCAAAGATGGGGAAAATTTTGCTAGTGGACATCTTGATGGAAGCATTTATGCTTTTGGAAAAAAGATTACTACTCATCACTCTGTTCCTTACGCCTTAGGATGGGGTGAACAAATTGTCGCAGCTGGTAATGACGGCAAAGTTTCTTTCTATGATGCATCTGGAAACTTCATGTAGAGATTTGACTACACTAATGATGATAAAATTAGAGAGTTTACAACTGCCTCAGTAAGTCCAGCAGGAGATACATGCGTTCTTGGTAACTTCAACAGGTAAAGCTGATGAGATAAATTGATTTTAGATATTTAATGGCTTCTTTTTTGGGAATCTATCTAATATTGTTAATTTGTAATTAACAATCAGGTTTTACATCTACCACTTTAATCAAAGAAGAAGTTAGTGGGAAGAGATTGGAGTTAAATAAATAGATAACTACTACACTGTTAGTGCATTAGCCTGGAAACATGATGGATCAAAACTAGTTACAGGGTCACTCTGTGGCAGTGTTGATTGGTTCGATGCTTCGATGAAGAGAATTAATTTCAAGGGAAAATTTGAACTTAATTATGTTTCCCCTTCTCAGATCGTAGTGAAGACTCTTGGTTCAGGACGTAAATCAATGGTTAAGAGTGCTTAAGCCTATGAGATTACCAAAGTGAATATCTTCTAAGATAGATATGCAGTGGCTAATTCTCTCGAGAGTATCATTGTCGCAGACTTGGAAATCGATAAGTGCTCTGAAATTCCTTGGAGAAATGATGGAAAAGAAAAATTTGATTTTTCAAACCCTGGAGTTTGCATGATCTTTAACAATGGCGAGCTCACGTTAATTGAGTATGGCTAGAATGAGCCTCTAGGAAACTGCAGAACGGAATACATGAAAACCAATCTTATTTCAGCTAGAATCAGCGCAAAAGGAGAAAGCTAGACAAAGACTATTGCATATTTACTGGATCTCCAGACAATTTACGTGCAAGACCTAGTTAATAACACTACAGTTGCATAGATCCTCCATGATTCTAAAATTGACTTCTTAGAACTCAACGCTCATGCAAATAAACTTCTGTTCAGAGACAAACGCAGATAATTGTATCTCTTTAACATTAAAACATAAACCAAAAACACTCTCCTCAGCTATTGTAGTTATGCTCAATGGGTGCCCGAATCAGAAGTCGTAGTAGCGTAAAATAGGTAAAACCTATGTGTATGGTATTCTATTGAAAATCCTGATAAAGTCACCATCTACAATATCAAGGGAGATGTCGAATCAATAGAAAGAAATGAAGGTAACAAAATTAAAAGCATTAAAACTTTTATTTTATTTTTTAATTCATTTTGTTTTAAAATCTAGGCAAAACCTAAGTGATAGTTAGCGAAGGAAGCAATCCAGTCCCTTATAGTCTTGACGAAGCACTGATTGAATTTGGATTCGCTATTGAATCTAATGACTTGGAAAAAGCCACAACTATTTTAGACCCTCTCGAAATGAATGCTGATACTGAGGCAAACTGGAAAACTCTTGCGAAATTTGCATTAGAAGAGTAAAACATCACTGTAGCCGAACATTGCTATGCTTCACTTGGTGATATCTGCAAGGCTTCATACTTAAGACAAATCTCGAAACTGATTCGTTTATCAGAAGATGGAATCAACAACTACAAAGTTTAAGCTAAATTAGCTATTTTAGACAAGCAATTCCACAGAGCAGAAGCTATTTTATTAGATCACGAAGAAGTTGAAGAAGCTATGGAAATGTATCAAGAGCTTCACAAATGGGATGAATCCATCAAGATTGCTGAGAAGAAGAATCATCCTCAAGTGAAGGAACTTAAAGAAAATTATTACACTTGGCTGATCAAGACAAAACAAGAAGCGAAAGTAACGAAAAGAAGAATCATAACAAAATTATATTTTTTAATGTATTTTTTTAATTGAAAAAACAAGGCCGCTGAAGTGAAGGAGAATGAAAAGGATTACATTAAAGCAATCCAACTCTATCTCTAAGGCAATCTTCCAGCAAAAGCAGCTAATGTTGTATTCACTTATGATTACAGCTTTTCCTAGGATATTCTGGAGTCAATTGCACTTGCACTGAAAAACGCAGGAATGTTCGAGAGAGCAGGAGAGTTCTACGAGCAAATGGAACAAAACCCTAAAGCACTTGCTATGTATCTCCAAGGCAATTCATACAAAAAAGCAATTGATCTTGCCAGAAGAGTTGATCCTAGATAAGTGTAAAGATACAAAAATACAAAAATAGACCATATTCTACCAAAAACAAAATATATTGAGTAATTGTATTTTTAATTGTAGTGGTGCGTTAGAAGAAAAGTGTGGTGATTGGTTAGTCAGCTAAAAGCAAACTGACAATGCAGTTAATCACTATATTGAAGCTGGAGCATTTTAAAAAGCAATTGAAGCAAGCATTAACTCTAGACAGTGGAATAAAGCCATCTAACTACTTTAGAATTAAAGCCCAGAAATGGCAAGACCTTTCTACAGGCAAATTGCTAAGCATTATGCAGATGTACGTTAGTATGATTTCAGTGAAAAGTATTATCTAAAAGCAGGATTAGCTGTTGAAGCCTTTGAAATGTACGCCAAGACTTCCAAATGGGAGTAAGCCCTTCGTGTCGCTAGAGAAAACCTCCCAGAGACAGAAATTGTGACACTGTATGTGAAACAAGCCCAGAAATTCTAAGAGCAAAGTCTTTTCAAAGAAGCAGAAAAGTTATATTGCACAGTGGATGAATTTGACAGAGCGATTGAAATGTACTAGCGCAGTGAGCAATACGAATCCATGCTACGGTTAGTAGCTAAATATCGACCTAAATAGCTTAGAGATACTCACCTCTAAATAGGTTAGAAACTACAACGTGCAAATAATCTCAAGCAAGCAGAGCACCACTTCATTGAGGCTGGAGCTTGGCATGCTGCTGTGGAGATGTACTAACAAATTGGAAGTTGGGAAGATGCCGTGAGATGCTGTAAAATGTATGGCTCAGACAAAGAAACTTGTGAACTAGCCAAGCAGTGGGCTGAAACACTAGGTCCTGATGCAGGAATGAAGATACTACTGAAATTCAATCTAATTGATGCAGTTATTGAATATCTCTGCGACAGAAAAGAATTCGAAGAAGCATTCAGGATGGCTCAAAAAGCAATCCATAAAAAACCAGATGTTCACTTGAAATTCGCTTTTGATCTTGAAGATGGCAAACGCTACAAAGAAGCTGAAGAACATTTCATCAAAGCAGGAAAACCAGAAGAAGCAATAAACATGTATGAGCATCTAAATGATTTCTAATCTGCCTTGCAAGTCGCAAAGATTCACTAAAAGCAGAGTATTGTGACCATTCTCTTAAATCAAGCTAGATCGTTTGTTGAAAAAAGAGAATACAAAAAAGCAGAGAATTGCTTTATTCAAGCTAAAAAACCTGAACTTGCCGTTAAAATGTACAAAGATGTACAGAACTTCCAAGAAGCTTTCCGTGTTGCTAAAAAGGAAGCACCTCATCTTGTCCCTGAGCTTTAATCTTAAGCGAATGGAGGTGGTTCAGGTGGAACTGGTGAAGAAATAATCCAAAATGCTAAAGTAGCGGAGGAGTGCAGAGACTACAACAAAGCAATTGAACTATATCTCAGCGTTACTCCTGATAACTTCGAAGATATTGAAGCATTAGTAAGACTTACTTATTAATTAAATTCAATTATTTTGTGGATTTTCTTCTTGTGAACAAAGTGAAAATGTCATTTTTTGAAAATAGTCAAAAGTATGGAAGAGAGCGATACAAATTGCATAGAACTAAGTCAAAGACAGACTTCAAGAGGTTGTCAGGATAGTATCGAAGGGGTTGTAAGATCTTGGGAAGATTGCCGAAGCAGCAGAGATCTATGAAACATTTGGATTCTTCTAAGAAGCTGCTATTTGCTATTTGCAGACAAAGCAATTCGCTAAATCGAAGCAATGTGCTTAGCAAGTCAACAACCCAGATGTACGCAAATATTCACCTTTTTTGATTATTTGATTGTGTTATTTCAACCTTTTTATGATTATTGAATGAATAGTTTTAGCAACGGATCTTGTAACGCATCAGCTAAGAAGAATTTGAAGCTGACAAGAACTCAAAGAATACTTCCGGGATGATTGACAAAGGATAAGTCGACTAAGCTATTGAAGTCATGCTTAATGATAATAGTAACTTACTCATAGTTTATCTTAATATTATAAAAAGTTACACATTTTTATTTGGTTTACAATTCTAAGACTGGAAATAAGCATTAGATACAGCTCAGAATCAATCAGCAGAGACTCTTTCGAAGGTATTGCGTCGCTATGCCAAATTCACTATGGAAAGTGGTAAGTTCGGTGATCTTGTTGCAGCTTATGCTTCATATGGAATGCAATTGATCCCTGAAAACGTTAAGCTTTACAAGACACTTTGCCTCGAAATCTTCGTCGAATGCGAACCCAAGGAAGTTGAAAATCTTAGAGTAGCGCTCTCTAACTTCTACAAGCTGCTGTAAGGTGCAAGAGAAGATCAAAGTGCTACAGGGAAGCTATTCGGTAAGTATCTCACGGTTGCACATCTAGCGAATCTGAAAAATCTTTACGAGAAAAAGAACATGCAAGAACTCCTGACTAGAGTCTCGATTTCTCTGATTCGTTACGGTGACCTTATCCGTATGGACAAACTCTTCTATGAAGCTGGATTAGCATGCAAAAAATAGGTAAAAATTGCATATATTATTGCTAATTAGTGTATTAAATCAACTAATTTTTTATAATAATTTTCTTTTTTGTTGAAGAATCTGATGTCGTATGCGTTTGTGATCCTAAATCGATACTTGGATATCTATGAAGTAGTTCAAGAGCCTGAGAGTGGAGATACAGGAGACAACCAAGCTTTCCTCAATACTGACATTCCCTCTCCTTATGAAGTTGATCTCGTCCCTGAGAAGAATCTCATAGATGACACATAAGTTGCAAACATCAGAAATTGGGTCTTAGAGGGTTCTTACAATCAAAAGATTGAGAAGGATTTGCCTCTTAGAGCATGTGAATCATGCCGTTCAGAAATCTATGAAGGGTGTGTTACTTGCCCTAAATGCAAATCAGAGACTGAAGTGTGCATTCTCACAGGAAAACCCCTCCTCAAAGGAACATTCGTGAACTGCAGAAGCTGTGGAAAAGGTGGACTGAAAGAATACTGGAGCATGTATCAACAAAACTTTGCTAATTGCCCTTGGTGCAATAATCCACCCAATTGATTTACTGATTAGAATTTTTTACCTATCAGACTGCATGTGTGCTTTGATTAATTGAAGAAACCTTTCTTGAACATTCGTTTTAAACAAATAGCCAAACTGTTTTCATTTGGACAATTATTTCACATATTGTTATCAGTATTTTTATTGTAATAGTAACTTACCCATTTTTGGTAATTATCTCTTGCCAAGCAGTAAATTAACAATATAATTTGCAGAGTAACACGAGGAGAAGAATTAAAAAGCAAAAATAAATCATCCAAAGAATATCTACACCCAAAGGATAGCTGAAATGAGTTCATCAAGCTAGCAAGTACCGGTCTTCGCATTTTCCTTAGCCTTATAATTTAATGGCTTTTTTTGAAAGGATACTCCAACTTAGCTTAAGTTTAAACAGTTCTCCTTGAAATCCCCAAGCAGCCCTAATCTCTCAACTTTGCAGTCTTCAGGATTGAGATCTATTACGAAATATTACAAGTAGAAAATACATAATTAATATCAAGTTTATTCATATTTGTGGTTCTAATTGTATTGAAATGATTGGTATCAAGGTCAAACAAAATAGAAGATATCTTAGGAATGAATTACGAGAACTCACCATCTCCAAATCAAGTCAAAGGCTTTGAAGTAAGAGAGATATCTTGAGAATGCAATATTCAACACAATCTATTAAACCAAGCTGAATATGTTTTTTAATTATGCAGTTATAAAATGGTCACGAAAGGGAAACAAGCAATAGTTTGAGATCATTAAAATTATCGCACGATACCTTACGGAATAGATGCAATGCGATCGAGAAAGATATCTATATCTTGAATGTAAACAAAACAAAGGCATCTAGATATTATTGATGCTGTTTGTATTTTTTGGTTATCTTGTTTGTTTCTTGATTTGCAAACAGAATGAATTGGAAACTATGAAGATGGAGGATTTTAAGATGTCATCTCAAATCAAAACAAATCAATAGGTAAATATATTACAGCAGTTTAATCTTCATCTTTTATCCTTCAAAAGTCGCAATATTTTCTCATTTTTTGCAAGAATTCAGACTATCTAGAGTAGCTGTATAAGGAGAGTCACTAGCTCATGCAAGAATCAGAAATCGATAAGAAGATGTATTCACATATCGTTTCTAGGATGAAGGTAATATGAGTGTGTTGATAAGGAGATAGAAATAACTAATGATGCTTTTTTCAGAATGATCTCCTAGTATATTAAGCATAAGAGCTAGAAAGGAGAAAGAGTCTTTAATAGATGAAACTATTACAGGCATAAGCTTAACTCAAATTGCAATAGATTACTCTCAAAGAAGCTAACTCAAGTCATGCACTTAAGGAAGTTATAAATGTAACAAAAGAATGATTTGGGAAAATGTTTGTAATGAACTGAATTGTAATTTTGTTTATTTTGGAAATAAGTATAAATAAACATTAGATGAAGAGCGGCAGAAGCAATCAGAACAATTCACTGCAGATATTGAATTACAAGCAAAACTAGAGAATCAAAAGTAAATTAATTTAAGAGCAGTTTGAGGAAAAGTGAATTTATTTGGATTATTTTAACAACAACAAAACAGGATCTAGCGAGAGAAGAGATAAGCTGAGATTGCGGAGATTGCGTAGACTGATATAAGAGATACTAATGTTGTAAGAAAAGTTTAATTTTGAGAATTAAAAGGAAATTAAATTATTGAAAGAGTTTATTGATATTTTGCACAATTTTTGAATTTTTTTATTTTAAATAGAAAAAATGGAGAGAATTGATGATAGTGAATGAATTCTTCTAGTCATTCTTGAAACTAAAGATGGAAAGAGAAATGGCTAATAATGCAGAAATAGAAAAAGCATTCTAACGAATCAAAGCATCCACTGTAAGCATTTTGAAATATGTGTTAGAAATGGAAGTTACTTTCTCGGGAAATTGTTCAATTTTTTTATTTGGAAATTATTTCTTTTCTTTTCTACAGGGTATTAGTGATGCTGGAGAGATTGTACATAAGTTTTTGAACAGGGAAAACACATACAGTCATTTATTAGTATCAATCGAGTAATACGAGAAGAACATCGACACGTTAAAGAGAAAGAACGAGCAGCTAAAATAGGAGTTTCAAACTTTAAAAGAAGAGCAGCCATAAGAAAAATAAGAATAAAAGCAGACTCTCCTTGAAATAGAAGAACTCAAAAACAAATATGAGAATATTGAAGTAAAGGCAAAGAATGCAGGACTAGTTTAGAAATTAGCTAGTTCATGGGCGGTCAATTATCTTTGGAAAATAGAAACAGTAAAGAAAAAAGGAAAAGGGAGTATTATTGTTTTTAAGGGTATTTTATTAAATTTTTATTGTGATTTGGAAGATTCTCGGTGTGTGTTAAGGCAGCAAAGAGAATTACAAAAGCAAATATCTCCCAGATAATACATTGAAGTTATTTACAGAAATATTTGAACACCTCAAGACTAATCTTCTCAAATAAAATGAAAAGGTAAGAAATTTAATGTGTTATTTCAGAGAAAATATTTCTTAAGTTCTTGTGATTTTAAATGAATTCTTTTTGTTTTGTTTGATAGGAGATTATTAGCATAGTGAATGCTCGTTAAAAAGAATTGGTTAATGATCCTGATACTGAAACGATCAGAAGAAACAATCGAGTTAGTAATATAACTGAAGATAGCAGATAAGATTTATCGTAAGCATAGCTATCAAAACCAGAATTAAACGAAAAGATTACTTAGATAAACCAAGGGAGTAAAAATAAGAATACATTTTAAGGATTTTATTGAAGTTGTATTGGTTTTTTAAACAGAAAATACTCCAGATTTAAATGGAAATATTGCAATGAAGAGAATAGGAGAAGTTGGATCATTCAGAGAATCCTGATTATGAGGATTTAAGCAAGTATTTGGATTCGTAGGTGTAGTAGGGACGATATTAGGAAATATTTAAAAAAATAAAGATTGTAATTCCACTTCATATTGCAGAATCTAGCTGTTAAGTTATTCATAATTATTATTTCAAAACAGATAATTCAATTAAAAATCTAAAAATTTCAATCAGTTGAGAAATAAAATCTTCAGGAAATGAAGAAATGATAAATGAATGGCTGAATAGTTTTTAAAAGAGAAATACATCTCTTAAGGGTGATAAAGCCTTAAACAATAAAAATTGATTGGCATTTTCTTGAAATAACACATAATTCTTTCAAATTGCTAATCTTAAAGTGACTCAATTTATCAGAGATGAGATCTCTTGTCTGAATGCTGTCTTTATCTTATCTTTGATTTCGTTATCCTAAGTATTACACAGTTATTTCAAGTTAGATTATATTATTTCTTGCTATATTTTGATATTTTGATTTCTTACTTATTGCGCGATGTTCCCTTTGATGTTATTCACTTGTTTTCTAATTTTATCAATCTGATCATTCACGTTTTCAAAGAATTTGAATGTCGAAGAATCTAAAAAAGAAAATATATTAGAAACATATTAGGCTTATTGATAAGGTAATTAGATGGACTTAAAACAACAAAAGTAATTTTACTTGCATTAAGATTCTCTAGGTCTATCCTCTTTGCAGGTTATTAATTTTCGTTTTCTTCAGTTTTATTCAGTTTTTTCTTGGTAACTTATTTAGTAAATGCCATTTCTAATCCTCTGAGATTCTAAAACTGTTTCAGATCTTCTGGATTCGCATATTAATCTTCAGTATGTGTGCCTTATTCCCCTTTTACTTTATCCAAATCGACCAAGAATATTAAACTAAGAATTTACTTCATGCAATAATAAATGATCTGTTTTACTATATTCGTCTGCTATTTTGTGTCCAAGAACGAAGACTCTATCTCGATGCGTTATCTTTGTCTGCAATTAAAAACACGACAAGCTCTAATTGTTATGGTATTTATTAAAAATATATCATTTTTTTTTTGGATTCTTTACACTTTCTTTAGGATTTGTATATGTATAAGGGAATAGATTATCAACACTCCCAGGCAGTCGATAAAGCGCAATTGCAATGAGTTATTGCTCCGTTGCTAGATAATGGAACAATTATCCAAAGGTTTTATTGAAATAATCCTCCGGAACAGGAATCTACCAAAGATTGGATTATTTCAGATCAGCATGGTCGCATATTGCCCGAATGACTTATGAAGACTATTTGTCACCTGTGAGAATCTGCTGAAGGATAGTAAGTATATGTGGGTTATAGTACGTCTAGCAAGTTAGAGTGTCAATCATAGGAGAGATGTAGACTTATCCAGAGGCGAATAAAGGAATGAGTTCAGTTTTGCCTTCAGTGAGAAGTGAAGATTAGTTTGGTTGAATGTCTTAGTTATTGTGCAATAAGTGGATGTTCGATGGATAAACTAATTCAATCATGATTTAGACGTTTTTATTGAGTTTTTAGATTGCTTTGTAGATGAATATACTCTCCGAATCTTACATCTCATCAATCTAACCCATTTCTTTAGTCATTTCCTTACTGAAAATGACTGCTTTATCAGCAAATTATATGTTTGCTCTGATTAGATCGTCATGCTTCAAAGGAGAGCCCTAGCAGAAATAGATTGCACAAACAAATTGGAGTTGAAAATAAGAATTCCTTTAGAAATGTCAGAAAATAAATACCTTGATAAATATGATTTTGGGAAACCTATTGATGTCATTCCAGACTTTCGTTGGTTATTCCTCGCAAAGAATAACGATGTACTGAAATTCTTTGAGATATTTGGCACGAAGAGGAAGGATAAAATAGTAGATTGAGGAATGGATGCTGCAGAGAACTATGTGATTTGTAACTTTAATTGAATCCTTGAGACTGATTAATGTAACATTTATGAGTGGAGCTGATTCTGGAAGTAAAACATAATCACCTTCAGTTGATTCGCTGTCTTCGTCATTTTTCTAAAAGGAAAAATACAATTATTTTTAACAAAATTCTTAAGATATTATGAAAGAATTAGTTCAAAGATTTTGTATTCTTTTTTTAACCTTTGATTACGCATTTGAGATATCCTCATCCTCTTCTTCATCTAGAACTTACAAATACAACCCTGATTGGCTGTTCGCACCTTATTATTGTTTTCTAGTCTTCTATGTCTGCAGGAGATGATTCTGAGATATTTCTTCAGTTTGCATATCGTAGTTTGCAACTTAATCAGCAACTTTCTTATCCTCACAGATAATATAAACCTTGACATTGTTTTCGAATGTATTAGGTATCACATAATTCCCAGGATTGAGACGAATGATAGTCTACCCACCAACGTCTAATTCGATTCCGAATAGAATCCCACTGAAATCATTGTAAATAGTAGCGGCTATTTCGGTGAATGTCTTGCCTTCAAACTGTGTTTAAAGTTAGAACGATTATTGGCTGGATAACTCAATCATTTTGTTACTTTCATTGAGAGGTCTGTGCGATATATTTCATGCCCCATTCCTACCATGTACTCCTTCAACCATTCTTCTTCAAACTTAGATTCGTCGATTTCTCCTGCACTCTAAATCAAGTTCCCAAGCAGACTTATTATACCTGGACAGAAGCATGATTTTGCTAGCTATAGGGAAAGTAAAAAACAAAGATAAAAACTTAAGGAAATAGCAAGGATATTGCTCTTGAAAACAATGATATTTCTGAATTTGTTGTGAGTTAATACCAAGTTCATCTTGAATTCTTCCACTACAATCAAGAGATCATTTGATTTTGCCGACAGCGATGAGTAGTAATGCGTCTTGCTCTCTGGCTTAACAAGTTAAATGCACAGACGGATCGAGTTTTCTCCTTTTGTCTGATGGTGCACAAACTTTTTAATTGCTAACCCCGTAAGCACATTTTTATGATCAGCAGAGTGAGAATCAGATATGTATTTATCAGTCAAGAGCACACAAGCTTTAGAATTCGCTACTGAAGTTCGCTTTAGATCCCTATCGAGCATAGGATTTCCTTAAAGATAATGCAAGAACTGTTCAAATTAAGGGTTATGCAGAAACTATTCCATATCTTAAGAAGGTGGATCGTGTTGTAGAATAATAGCATGTTTGTCTTGCCCACCATGATCTGGATGGAATAATTCCTTGCAGAAATAGAGCAAGGCTGAGAGTTCAACGTGCCCGCACACAAGAATATGAGGTATTTCCTAGTTAGATTTATACTTATTTCTGGCATACTTGCTCTGCATTTCTAGAATATTGTTTGGTAAAAAGCAAATTACCATACAAATAAATGACCAGTTTTGAGTTGTTTCTCAAGTAAACTGTATATCCGAATAACTTACGCATGAGAATGATTAGTTCATTTGTCTGCTTTGGAATCAATACAATACTGATTACAATGAGGACAATAACGCAGACTCTTCCTTCGAACGATTTCATTGTAATGTCTCCATATCCTACTGTTGCAAGAGTTACGACGATAAAATATATCATCTCATCAAAACTTGCGCTGCTTTTTCCTAGCTATGTACAGCCATTAGCTACATCTTCATCGTATTTATCAGCTCTGTCGTATGTCTCAAAGATATACAGTATTCCCGAACTGAGAACGATAATCGTTGATAGGGTCAAAAACAGAATGAAATATTAGCTGTTTTGGATGGAACACAACAAACAAAACTAATCAGAAACTGCAACACCTTCAATTCAACAAAAAAACCAAATAATATTTACTGGGAAACTCCTGAGAACTCTGAATCTTAGCTTTTGTAGTGCTTATTAGCGATAAGTGCTACTTTCAGAACCCTAATGACTCTCGTGATTTTGATCATTTTCATAAGAAACGATCGAGGCCCATACGAAAATAGAAAGAATATTGGCCAGACACAAATGAGATCGATGATAGATGATGATCGAATCAGAAAGTTAATCGAATGAGGAGCAGACCAGAATCGGATTGTGAATTCGATTGCATAGTAAAGGAGCACGATAAAATCTAATGTATCGAACCATCCGAATTGATCTTCCAAATACGTACTCGTGAAGAACAGAATTGTTGTCATTAAACTAATCCCAGCGGTGATGTAATCAACTGTTTTTCCTACGTGGCCGTTAAGTAGTTTCTCAACTATTGGCCGTAGATTACTTGCTGGACTCAAGATATTATTTTCTCCATTTTCATCTTCATCTTCAGTATTTACTTCTTGCTCTGCTCCTCCTTCATTCTAAACAAAAAATAGCTGTAGAATTGCATAAGTAGTTGTATGTACTTACAACTAAATCATCGAATTCCTCAGCTCCATTGGTTATTCTTCGTTAATGAATCTTAACACTCATAACCAAAGAGTAGCTAAAATACTAAAAGACTCTGTGATTATTATTTTTTTAAGATTTAAAACGATATTTTTAGTGTGCGTATCTCCTACAATCTTAATCACTGAATGTGTTTGCTTGTTCTGTTTCTAAAAAGGCAAACAATTATCAAATTTTTAATCATAACCTTTTACTTTGTTTGAGTTATCTTTTTTTGGCAATCATTCTGACTAAATCAATCTGATCTTTTGGAAGAAGCTTGCAGTCAGATTGAAAGAATATTAACAAAAACAAAATCTTATTATTTCCTGATATTTATTAGAAAAACAAAAGAGTTTTCCTTCAACACATAATATTCTGCTAAGATTATTTGATGGCTACTTCTAATATTGACGAGAGAGACAAAAAGCTAGGCCATCTTATCCATGAAGGCCTTGATGGGAAGATATCTCTAATTGGATTTCCCTATGCTGTTGGTGCAGGCAGAGACAATCTCTACAAAGGATAAGAAAACGGACCAGGTAAAGTATTTCTTTTATTCGTTTTTGAAATTACATTGGCAACTAATAATAATCATAATATAATTCCTTAGATTGCTTGCGTAGATTCTTCCCTAGAGTTGGTCCAATAGTCAATCCAGAGTATGGTATCAGCTTAGAAAACTTAACTGTTAGTGATTATGGAAACATTCAAGTCGATGGAAAAGAGAGTGCTTATTAGTAGCTGATAGATAAGTTGCAGGTTAAAGTCAAGAGTGCCTTAACAAAGTAAAATATCCCAGTAGTAATCGGAGGTTCGAGGGATTGTGCATTTGCTTCGATATCTCCATTAATCTAAGCAGCGTAAAGTTTAATTATTCTTTGAATTCTTCATTTTTATTTGAAATTTTTAGTAATCAATGTCAGAGCACTATTATAAGTGTCGGCTCTCATTTGGATATGAAGAGACAATATGACGGAGATAAACTAAGTGTATCTTGTGTTATGAGGAAGACAATTGAGGATAATTAGATAACTTTGGCGAACACTAAATCGAAATTCATTTGCTTTGGCGTTTAAGATTGTTTAGTTTTACCTGAAGAGAACAGATTCGTGTAATCTCTTCCTGATATTATCTCAGTCATAACGCTCAACTAAATAAGGAGAACGTAGACTCTGTCTTCTTCATCGATCTTTGAGCCAGTGACTTAAGCGGGCTAAAGATTTACATCAATTCTCCTCTCAGCTCCTGAGAATTCTCAAATTCATATTTCCTTTGCACTTGAATCCATTCATGTAACAAAAACCATAATAATTTATAATTTCAAACATTTCTTCCAAGTTAATTTCCATAATTAAACTAATTACAGAGTGCATATTGCCCTGGAGTGACAAGACTAAGCGTCGGTGGTGGACTCACAGGAGAAGAAGCAACTGAGATAGCATTTCAATCTGGAAGGTGTAAACTTGTGAGAGGAATCGATTTCACAGATTTTAACCCATCAAATGAAGACTTTAGAACTGGGCTACTTCTTGCTAATCTAGTTTACTATTTTGCAATGGGTGTGGCTGCAAGATAAGAGTCCAAGGAGATAATATGAACAAAACTTATAATCTTTCTTTCTTCTTTGCAATGCCATAAATGTCATATTTAGAAACTAACTTTTAGAAAATGAAATTTCGTGATCATGTTTTTAAAATGTTGCCATTTCGAACTATCACAATAACCCATGAAAGCTACATCAATAGCAAAGAGATTTATTAGAACAAAGATATTGTTTTGAAATAGTAGACAGGCTGATGGGCGGGGTATATACATAATTTTATAATCAAAGTCAAAGCAAGCGGGTAAATCCAAAATTGAGAAATAAAAATAAATCAAAGAAGAAGAAACAAAAACATTAAGAGGACAGTCACATTGCTAATCTTTGCTAAGCGCGCACACACAAAGCTAAGACTTGCTCAAACAAAATCAACCAAATATCAGCGCCCTTATTCACAGTATCCTAAACAGGAATGTTTCAATAGAACAATAATCAGCCAAATCAGGTAGGCGGTCTTTTTGGAGGACAAAACTTGCCTTAAGGAACTACTAACCTCTTTGCACAATAGTAAGGTCAACAAACAAGTGGATTATTTGGAAATAATCAATAGCAACAACAGTAGGGGCAACAACAACAGTAGGGACAACAACAACAGTAGGGGTAACAGCAACAACAAGGTGGATTATTTTAAAAATAGCAACCCTAAGGATAAGCATAAGCATAACAAAATCCTGTTGGGAATTCCCTGTTTGGTAATCAGCAATAAGGGGGATCTTCCCAATAAGGTTCGCTATTTGGCAATACATCCTAACAACAACAGCAAGGATAACCATCTTAAAGTACTTTATTTGGTAATTCATAGCAGTAAGAGTAGAAAGGATAATAATAGTAGCAGCCAGGTGGTCTTTTTGCTGGAGGTGGTTTAAATACACAACCACAAGGATAAACATCTTCTCTTTTTTCTGCTTCGACACAACAGTAAAAAGGACCATAATCTTCTGGCTTATTTGGTGGGTAATAGTAATAACAAGGATAACAGTAATCAAATACATTGACAATGAATACTAATTCTTAGCAATAACAATAGCCAAATTAGCAATAATAAGGTAGTTTATTTGGTAATAATTAACCACAAAATCAGACACAATAATCAAATCCTCAATAATTAACAAGTTTATTTCCGCAATCGAGTGCTTAAACTCAACCAAACCAAACTTAAAAAGGAGGACTTTTTGGTGCTACGATTTAAACTCCATAGAGTGATGCTACTTAAGGAACACAACCGAGTCAAGGCTAAACTGGAGGACTTTTTGGTGCTGCTGGTTAAACTTCATAGAGTGCTTAAACTTAAGGAAAATCAGCAAATTCAATATTTGGAGGGTCTTAACCTTCTGTGAATACAAACAATCAAAACACCTCATAACCTACTCCAGGAGGATTATTTGGAAATGCTTCGAATCAAGCACCTCAAACTTAACAATCCTCTGCTTCACAGTAACCATAACAACAACAGTAACAGTTACAGCAACAGCAGCAGCAGCAACAACCATAGCAACAACAATAGCAACAATAACAACAACAACAACAACAACAATAACAATAACAACAGCAACAGCAACAGTAACAGCAATAGTAATCACAACAGCAACAGCAATAGTAATCACAACAGCAACAGTAACAGCAATGGTAACCACAACAGCAGCAGCCTCAGAACTAATAATAAGATTAAAATCAAGTTTCTTCATTATTTGGAGGATAACAATCAAACCAATTTCTCCTAACAGGAAACAAATAAAATCCTTCTCAGTAGCAAACTCAAGCACCGCCTAATCCATCTTAAGCTGTACCTACCTCCGCAAATCCATAGAGCACAACTCCTCAAGCTACAGGAGGTTTATTCAGTAATTAACCTCCAAAATAGAATGCACCTGAAAGCTAGGGTGGACTTATTGGAAATGCTAAACCTCTTGCATCTGCTGCATAAACTTAACCTCCAACTCCTAATCTTCCACCTCCCTTCAATTCATTGACTGGAGATGGTTAAAAAAAGCAGTAAACTGTTTAATAAGCACAGCCAGCTGGTGTAAACCCTCCAACTTCATTGAATTCCTAACCATCAAATCAAACTTCTTTGTTTGGAGGAAACACGCAAGCTTCTAATCCTCCATAAGCATAATAAGCATAGACTTCGTTGTTTGCAGGTTAACCTAATTAAACTGTTCCACAGTTAAACCCTGCGCCAGGGCCTACCAAGCCAAAAGAAGTCACACCTGTTGGAAATTCTGAAGGTGTGTCACTTTTCAAAAAAGACTCTTAACCTCCTCTTGGCTAAACTGAAAAACTCTCAAATCCTCTTAGCTAGCCAGCTGGAAATTCCAAGGATGGAAATCTTCTAAACAAACCTGCTGGATAGCAAGCACCTTAAGTACAAGGTTAGAAACCATCTGCACCATAAGGATAAAACATAATTCCTAATTCTAAAAAAGCTCAAACACAAGGAGGTAACATCCCACGCAACGAGCAATTAGAATAAGAAATCAATAATGCAAAGAAACTCAATGGAAGTCTTCATATGTTCTGCTAGAATATTCACAAATATAAAAAAGAAGATGTGCAAGCATTTTTTAGTGACAGAGAGATTGTCAATAAGCTCTCGTAGACTCTCTCTTAGTTTCGTCCGGAACAAAATTCAGAAGAATGGGAGGTAAAGCAACTCTTTATCTTTTTTTAATTTGACATTTTTTTCTTCAGAAAATAAGAAAAGAAGCGAAGGAAGGTCTAAAACCACTAGTTTTCTGGAATGAGAGACTTTCTAAGTACAAATATCAATATCTGCTAGTCATGATCATCGATGATTTAGCTGAGTACTTATAACTCCGCCCAGCTGACTGCCATAATTACTTTAACATATTCCTTTCTCAAGAGAGTAAAATAGTTGACCTATTCTTTGACCCTTCTTCTGGTGAGCCATGTATTGAATTTTTCTATGAGCAATAGGCTCTAACATATGATTCTACAAATGTCTCCATCCGCAAAGAATCTCCATTCATTGCTAATCTTAGAACAACAGTGATGTAAGATATGTATTTTCATGAAAGAAACTGCATTCTTGGATCGCTTCGTCTTCTCCTTCTCATGACATAAGGTTAGTTATTTCTACCTTGTTTTCCCTTAATTTTGATAATCAACCCATTTTTGTTAACAGAATAAAAGAATTACTCAGTAGTTGAGAATTTATTAGATGGACTTCTTAAGCAAGGGAATGGTCTGGAGAAATCCTTATGGGAACTATACAAGAATCCTACAAAGAACAATAATTTGAGTGCTGAAGATTCTGAATTATTCTCGATGCAGTTACAATTCGAATAGGATTAGATCATGAAGTTACTGTACATTATCACCCAAAAGAACCTCGGGAAAATAAAATCAAGCGAGTATTTAAAAGTCTTTGCGGAGTAGAATTTCAGAGGAGATTTGAGTTTACTGAACGCGCCAAGTGAGAGTAGCAGTTACGAAAATAAAAACAAAATGAATGAGTTCGCTACTGTCGTTGGCGATTCTTGTCTTATGCTCATGCTGATGAAAGCGTAGATGGAAAAATTAACTCCTGAAGTGAATGAACTTCTTACTAAAAACTCAAACATTCCATAAATGAATGTCCTGTAGCTTTCTTACTAGTCTTCCGCTAAAGACTTCAAGCTCTCCTCGTTTAATTAAATCGAGTTCTTTTACAAAGCAGTCTCGAGAATATTGTCTTACAAGAATATTGGAATTCTGAAATTCTTCTGGTAGACAATCTTCTTTGATATTCTCTTCAGGATAATCTCTGGACTCTATGACTCTGAAATACTCGATCAAGATGACTAACAAGAAGCGTTGGTTTCAGAGTGTCTAGCTAGAGCACTTGCAAAGACTCTCCATAAGAATGGATAGCTTATTGATTAATTTTGGAATAAGCTTGAAATGAAGGATGTTAGTGATTAGTTCCGCTCTTGCTTCAAAAGCGTTATTTCATAATATAAAATAATGAAGAGCGCAATGGGCTCAAATAGCGATCCCAAAGCAGATAAAATCATTATTTTTCTCTCGTCTAATGAGAACTTTTCATGGTTTTAGCTTTATCAATAAGTCCAAATGTAAACTCAATTTAGGGAAAATAATTTTATAAAATATTGACATTTTTGTATCCTTTTGCAGATGGAATTAATCCAGAAGAGACGACAACTTCATCTTGAAGCTGAGACTAATATACAAGCTGATTTGTGTTGATCCAAAGTGCATATTGCTCCTTTAGCTGGCATTTTCATATCAAATACTCACCACTTCAGTATTCGAAGAGCACATTCAAGACTGCCAAGGTGATTAGATCATATAATTCTTGATTCTCAGCATGACCATTGGATATGATCAAAAGTAATAATCATAGAATTTCTTTTGTGGGCTCAAAGCATTGAATGGTTTACTGAGTAACCATCAACATATGACCTAATTGATCCTTCAGTAAGATAAGAATCAAGAACATATCATAAATTCATATAAAAAAATAATTTACTCGATTGGAGATGCAGACTGTGCATAATACAAACTCAAATGCAAAAGAGAAATATTGAATTTGCTGTACACAATTCTCAGAGATTTCGAAGAACCTTTATTGGCCTTCTCTAGGTTCGACAGAAACGTTGAATATGATTCTCAGCTTCTAAGCAACCTCTTTATCTTCTATTTGACTTTAGTAGAGGAATGGGATCAAAACCTGGCAGTGTTTTAGCTCAAACACAAATGGAAAATTGGTAGGGATTTATTTTTTGAAAAATTGTTAATCTTTTTATGTTCTTTTTTGATTTAAACTCTTGTTTTACATAGGTTAATTGATAATGAAAATCACTGAGAATTGCTTGCATCGATTGAAGATGAATGTCCGAAAGAAAGCTGATTTTAAATTGATCCAGAAAGACAGCTACACAAACTAATTCTTGAGCGTATTTTTAGTACCAATCTTGAAGAAAACAAGAGTAGAAGAAATCATCATGAAGATACTCGAAGTCTCAGCTAATCCTTCTTCATTGAACGGAAATTACGGCGTTGCTAACAATAAATCAGTGAAACTCAGCAATAAATACTGGCAGACTTATGTTCAGAATTCAACGTTCAAATTCAGAGAGTTCTAAATCGAGCAAATCAAAAGCTAAAGCAACTTGCGAGACCTCATATCAGATACCTTTATGCTTCTTGAGACGATTTTGCAACTTATGGAAGAGAAATTTACTGTTAGAAAGTAAACATTTGAGTCTCGACTCTTGCAAAAAGCAGAATTACTCGATGAACTGCCCATATTAGATTACTTCGAGAGAATATTCTGCAAAACAGATTGCATCTTCCATTACAAGCAAGAATACTATTCCGACAAGGCAGTTGATGCATTGAAAGTTAATGTTCTGTATGCAATCTCCTCATATCTGAGCTTCGACAATCATTTCTTCACCTCAATGAGTGAAATTAACCCTACTCTACCAGTTTATCTCTACTACCTCCTCGACAAAGAAGCTGTGCTGATTAACAGCATCGGAGATGAGCATCTCCTCTATGATTATAATGCAATCAGAAATCCTATTTCCCATGTACACAATACTTGTTTGAAGAATAATTTTATTAAATAAATTGATTTGAATTTTTTTTCCTTAGGCTAATTCCCCTGATGGAAGTTTCTGCAACTCTATCAATGCTCTGTGTCTTCGTGTGCTCACACAGATCATGCTCGTCTGGGAGGTACCACAAAATTATTAAGATAATTACTGACTTCGAAAAATGTATTATTATTTTTTTTGTATCTAGAGCTCTTAGTCAATACGTAAACCCATTTTGGTAGACTTCCTGAGCAACATGAACATGGAAAACTATTGGGAAAAACTGAATTATTCCTCTGGAAACACACACCTAGCAAGTTTTATCAGTGAGATGTTTAATATCTTGAAAAAGAATGAGGTATTCTCAGGAAGACAAATTGATCTCTTCAATAAAGCCCTCTCCGATGATAGCAGTGCTGTGATTGACTTTATGCTAACATCCCTCTACACATAGCCATTATTTATGAACATGATACTCAAATCTGATAGTCTTGATCGCTCCAAAAAGAGAGATAACGATCTTAAAATTCGATTCAAATGCTTCTTTGAGAGTAACTCTGCATCTGTTGATTCTCGCCTTCTTAACAAAGTAATAATAATAATAATTGTTATTTGATTTTTCCTGATTATTTTCAATTGCAGTATCTAAATCTTCTAGTCGAGATCTTTAAGAGAGATTCAATCTATCCAAGTTTCTGCTAAGAATTCCGCTCTGGTACTTAAGAACTGTTTGAGAAAATCACTAAAATCGTTGTACTAAACTTCAAACCTTATGAGCTCGATTAACTCGTTGAAAGAGATCTCTAGCTGCTGGTTTCTCCTAAAGAACCAATAATCACAGCGTTTGATTTCTAAAAGGTTAAAATGGCAACTCTTTTGAGAGAGTAAGTCAAGCAAAGTGAGCTTAGCCATCACATGCGTTGTCTTCACAGCTTTTAAATTCTTTTAGACCTTGTCTCCAAAGAATACCTTTCAAAAAAGCTAAAATCTGTTTAGTCAATCTAATCCAGTCTCAAAATCATCTTTGACCATTAACAGATGTAAATTATTCATTTCACTCAACAACACAAATAATTTTCGTAATATTTTTTAAAAATCTTTGAAACAAAAAGTAATCACATGATGAATAGTCTTCGAAAATTCTCACCAAATCTCGGATTTGAGTTATGGAATAGCCCACAAGAAATAGAAAAGGAAGATGTTAGCTGTAAGGGGAGAATCTTCGGAGAGACATTCTATTAGTTGCTGGAATAAAATGAATATGGATATGGTAGTTAATATGGTTAAGATGCAACAGAACTAGTATTCAGTGTGATTGATAGCGAAAAAGCAGCAGATTACATAAATAGAGCAAATTTCATACTTTTCCGTATGGTTGAGTGCAGATAAAAAAGCTTAAAGTGGTCAATAGAAGAAATCAAAAGCAGAGCATTTGACTCGTGGATTCGTTTATTCAATTTAATTGCTTCTTCTGGTAGTGAAGGATACGCTATGAGTACAGTTTCATCAGCACTTCCAAGCTTCACCATCAGATAGCTAAGAGAAAGGAAGATCATTGTTGAACACGATTAATTGTGTTTGCTGTACCCAAATTATGAAATAGAATTTGTCAGCAGTTTCGTCAATATTCTCTCATAATGTAGGTTTCTCCTTTCTTGAAAATATTTTGAACTCACTCTTATTTTTTTTGTTAAAGCCAACTCTCAGTGTGTAACGCTTCTTTCGAACTTACTCAATGAAGTTATGCGGCAAATATTAGCTGATAACAAGCGTGGAACATTTGGTCAGCTTCTGGACTAAAAAACAAAACTATTTCTTTCAATTATGCATGCTCTCCGTCATCTTTAAGATCTCGAAGCATCTGAAATAACCAAAGATACAATCTAGGAGAAATAAAATAAACTTAAAATCGAAGATAGACTGTTCTTCTCGAATACATACAACAAATAAGAGGCTGAAGATCATTTGAAATTCTTAACACAAATTCTCGAGGAAGCTATTGCTCGTGAATCTAAAATTCAGCTGTGCGATTTCATCTAAGCTCTGTTCCTGCAGCTTTAGATCATCGAGAGAATAAATACCTAAAAAGAAAATGAAGATCGAGAGTCAAATCTAAATCAATATTATGCTAAACTCATTGGAATTCTCATGAACTTATTCTCAAGTAACGTAGATGGCATGCCGATTGTTGTGTCTTGTCTCAGTTGCATCTTCAAACTTAGTCCATAATACTTCATAAGCTTGTTCGCATCTTAGACCAAGGCACTAGAATGCCTTCTCCATAAGATATTCTTTGAAAAGGTAGCGACAAAACTAAAACTCCAAATTTACACTTTTAACTCTCTTTTTCTTTCTTTTTTCAGAATGAAACAGCTTAGATCTTCGTCTCAGTCATCAGTCTCCTTAAAGACATTGCTTCTATCCCAGAAGGAGCATAGTTACTAAGTGAAGCAGGTCTTGTATCGATTCTAAACAACACTCCGCTTTTCAAAGGAATTGAAAACGAACCGTTCTACTGGTAGAATGGAGAACGTAATCTCTTGCATTCTTTCTGGTGCTGGACACTCAGTTTATTCTAAGAATATCTTATGAATGTCCCTTCTGACCTTGAGAATTCTTTCTCTTCTCTTTAGTTCCTCTAAACTTACTTTACTCGCATAGCCAAGATCCTTGCTATACCGTAAGTGCTTCAGACAGCAGGAACATCGATTGCTGCAACAAACAAAATCGCTTCAATTGAACATGAAAAACTGTCATTAGCTGTAAAGCCAATAATCCTTAATTACTTTGTGTCTATTTTCGCCTTACATTCAACTCTTTTTCTAATATTTTTTTCTATTATCTTTAAAAAGTACATGGAAGAATTAGAGCAGATTGTAGAAGTGCTTGCTGTATTATTCTGTTAATCAAACCTCTTCAAGAGAAAAATGAGCAACGACTTTGAGTAGATTCTATAGGTTTTAACGCACTGCACAATCTCCCTTTTTAAGCAAGGATTACTTCTTCATTCAGTGTTTATGCCTGTCTCAAAGATGGAAAAGAAATTATCAAACATTTACGATTATTATCCCTCTAGCTCTCTGGATGCCTCTCATCTCTATACATCCATGTAGACTCCTTCGTAGACTCCAAGCAAACAGGACTCTGATTATATTTCAACTGCAATAACTGAAGCCAAAAATAAGAACTTCAATCTCTTCATCATTTAAATTGAACTCCACTACCAGAACATCCTCTTTAGCCTTTACTCTTGCATTGCTGATGGATTGTAAGAATCGACTCTTCTTCAAATGTTCCAATACTCCACTAATGCCTTCATAGAACTAGGCACATCAGCAGCTGGAAATGAAGCTTAATAAATTTACTCCGTGAATTATTGGGCAAGCTTTGCAGCATCTTTACTAGATTCATTGAAATTCGTTGATAATGCTCTGAACAAATGGGATTCAAGGAAAAACAAAAATGTGAATATGGATGCTCAACTCGAGAAACTAACTGCCCTGAGTAGCTCTGTGGAATACAATCTCTGCTCTTACAGTTTTGGGTCTTAATCATTCATTGGATAGACTTCTAAATCCATATTGTAGACTGCTTAGTAATCTCTGTATCAAATTCTCCTTGCAGCTATCAAGCATTTCTAACTCTTCAGCGATTTCAAAGCTTGGTTTGGATAATCCTTGAACAACAATCTTTCAGATCTATTTACAAAAATAAGTAAAATATTTGAGATTCTTAATAATTTATGACAATAAAAATAATCTTGTTTATTTGTTACTTTTGTTTAGATACCAAGCTGGAGTCAATGAAAAAGTATGACAATGGAGATAAAGCATTGAACAAAGCAATCAATGACTCTATTTTGTTGTTCAATAAAATCTAACCACTAAATGAAGGAAGATTCTGAAATATCTTTTGATGTTTTGTATTGCTGTAATTTGAAGATTGTTTTTATTTTTTTTATTATAACAAGATATAAGAATTGTGTATGGTTGTGAATTGAATGAACTCATTGTTTAGTTCTTCTTCTCTATTTCTTGCTCTTTTTCTTTGAAATTATCAGAAGTATTAATTCTGGCTTTAAGATTCTAAGGTGGGAGGTGGAAAGGATTAGTGGAATTAGAAATCAAAAAAAGGAATAAAGAAAAAAAAGCTAATTTGGCAGACTGAGTTAGGATGGATTTTTTGAATATCATTCAATGGGTTATTGATGTATAATAGTATCCAGAGTCTCACAAAGAAGAGATAGAGAGACTCAAGAATGAATGCAAGTTACTCAGCAATCTCATTCACATGATAGGTGGAGATTCGCTTCCTCCTGATCTTCAAAGTTAAATTGCGAAGAATTTAGAAGAAGCTGAGGAACTATTGAAGAAAGTACCTCGAAAAGCAGGTATGCTCTAAAGTTTCATAAATTTACTTCCTGGATAGCAAGTTGTACCAAAGTTAAAAGAAGCTTCTGATAATATTCACAGGACATCTAACAATCTCAATACTTGGTTAAATTGTAGAATTTACTCATCGAAAATTGAACAACAAGGAGATGCTGGTGAAATGAGAGTTTCTAAAGTGAAAAGAATCAACAGTGGAGATCAACCGCCTTTACTTTAGATTCTTCAGGCACCTTCGAATAGTGGAGAGGCTAATGAAAAGGTTGAAATACCATCTACTCTTGTTGATCCGTTAGGTCCAACTTATTAAAATAACAGCGATTAAGAAGACGAACATGATCTGTTTGGAGGGGAAACTGCTAAGAAAAAGAAAAAAGCTGAGATTATTTTAGAACTAGAAGACAACGGCGATGTTCTTTAGAAATTTGAGCTGCTTAGAATCAACACAAGAGAAGAATTCTTGATTCCTTTGCAAAACAAAGTATTTTTCTGCTTTCAACGATAAACGTACCATTTATTAAGTGAGTAGATCAAAGATGTAAACAGAATATCAAGAGAGCATGCTACTCTAGAACTATTGAATCTTTGTGAAGATAGTGAAAATCATTAAATTGAAAAAATTACAGGAAAATAAGCACTCAAGACAGAACAAGAAGAAGAGTAATTTGCTACATGTGTAGAAGAATTTGTTGACAAAGAAGGAGATGACTGCTTTGGATAAGATAAAAGTACTTCAATCAAAGAGAAAATCATGTGCTGTGTGATTGAATGTAAAGGGCCGAATGGAATCATGGTTTACAGAAAAAGAGATAACTAAACAAAACAAG